>ENA-UOOA01000091-UOOA01000091.1-human-gut-metagenome-genome-assembly--contig:-P61old-NODE-91-length-190007-cov-13.251411_pt1 | contig 190007 bp, 193 predicted proteins | sample MGYA00242467_ERZ724014 | MGnify/ENA metagenome assembly ERZ724014 | reverse complement strand
AGCATACAGACCTTGGAGAGGGTCTATAAACACTACTACTTTATAATACGAGGAGTGAGAACGTTGAAAAGGATAGGCAAGATCGTTACGGCGGTCGGAATCGGCATAATGTTTTTCGGTGGAATGTGTGATGCAGACGGCATTTATTATTACTACCTCATTGCCGTGATTGCGTTAGGCGCGTTGGTATCATTGGCGGGCTTGGCGATCATGTCGGTGGAGCTGCGCAGAGCCGAGCGGCGGAAAGCATGTTTTTACTTTATCCGCAGACGGGACAGGCTGGATGCGGATGTGGAGTTTATCGATTTGGACAAAAAAATAGCACCCTGACTGTTTTGGCGAACGCAGGTGCTATTTACCGTAGGAATACATAAGTATTTCTGCGTTTATTGTAACACGAAAAAGCAGTTTTTGAAAGTGTGATTTTATGATTTTCAGAGAATGTAAGTGCTGCGGTCATCCAATGGACCCGGGAGAGGGTCAGAACGGTATGTGTGATGAATGTGTCACCGGGGAGACGGAGCGGCAGCAGCGGGAAGAACAGATGGCGCGGATGATCCGGGCAACGGATTGGACGCAGCTGGAAGTGGAGGATTTTTTGAATGAAAGCAAGGTTATGTAACAAGGACATGTGCAATCTCGTGGATGTGTTGCGGGAATTGCCGGAAACACTGGAAGGGGTCGGCGTTGCGGGAATTGCCACTATTACCGTTACGGACGACGGGAGCATTAGCGGGGTGCTGGCTGTTTCGCCAGAGACAGCAGTGAGACTTAAGATCAGTGACAATGGCGACAAAGGAGAGTGGGAGTATATCGATGATTGAGATCGCGCCGGATGCGCCGGACTGGGACGAATACGAAGCGGAGCAGGCACGGGCACAGCGGCATAGAAAGAAACTGGCAGCAATATACGACCGCGATGAGCGGTTTAGAGAAGAAAAGGAGATAGAAGATGCAGGAAATTAACTTATTAGTAGAGCAGAAAGACGGAAGTATCGAGACAAACTTTGAAGAGATCAAGGTAGCCCTTGCGGCAGGACTGGAGGAGTACAAGGGGATGGTGTTTACCGCAGAATCCCAGCCGGAAGCAAAAAGGACGGTGGCAAGCCTGCGTAAGCTGAAAAAGGCCATGAACGACAGGCGAATTGAGATCAAGAAAACTTTTATGGCGCCGTATACCAATTTTGAAGCGCAGGTCAAGGAACTGGACAAGCTGATCGATGAACCGATCGACTTTATCAGCGGGCAGATCGAGGAGTTTGAGCGTAGGCGCGTGGAAGCAAAGAAAGCGATGATCTGTGAAATCTATACCGGGATTATGGCGGAGCATGGAACCGTGATGGAGTATCTGCCGCTGGATCGCATCTATGACAGCAGATGGGAGAATTCCACGACTACGCAGAAAGCTATCACAGAAGCCATCACAGCACATGTGGAGCACGTAGAGAAAGATCTGGACACTATCCGGGCGATGGAATCGGAGTTTGAGGATAAAGGCCTGGCGAAGTATAAGGCAACGTTGGAACTGTCAGATGCCATTACAGCCATGAACCAGTACCAGAAGCAGAAGGAAGAAATTCTGCGGAGACAGGCAGAGGAAGAGCAGAGAAAGGCAGAAGAGGAGGTACGCAGGGCGGCAGAGGAAGAGCAGAGAAAAGCTGCTTTGGTGCATGAAGAACCGGTTGTACCGGAAGTTGTGCCGGATGTTGCTCTGGAGGAAGAAAAAGCTGTGCGGTCTGCAACGGTGCCTGAGGGAACCGTACGGTATGAAGTGGTTGCTGATCCGTTCCAGATCGCACAGCTTGAAGCTGCTATGCGTGAGTACGGTATTAAATTTCGGAGGGTGTAGGGATGAATGGTAAAAACATCAAAAAGCACTTGAATAACAAGTTGCGCGATTGGATTTTGAATATTGATGATGAAAACATCAAAAAAATTATAAAAGACAATGTGATTGTGACTGGTGGTGCGATTGTTTCGCTTCTGACTGGTGAAAAACTTCACGATTATGATGTTTATTTTAGAACAAAAGAAGCGTGCTTGGCTGTAGCGACATACTATGTCGGAAAATGGAATGAAATGCATCCAGACAAACCGGTTTCAGTAAGGTGCGATGATAAAACGGGAAAAATTGACTGCTTTGTTTCATCTAAGGGCATTGCGGATGAAGATGAAGTAAAGACGAGTGACATTTCCTATAATTTTGCATCCACGGAAGAGGAGATTGAGGAAGCTTTGGAGCAGGAGACGGAGAACGAAAAGTACAGACCTCGATTTATCACGAGCAACGCAATCACTTTGACAGACAAGGTGCAGCTTGTAATTCGATTCTATGGCGAGGTGGAGGAAATTCATAAGAACTATGATTTTGCACACTGCACATGTGCATGGAGCTCCTGGGACAACGAATTATTTCTTCCAGAAAAAGCACTTGAATGCATTATCAACAAGGAGCTGTACTATATCGGATCAAAATATCCGTTATGTTCGATTGTTCGGACCCGGAAATACCTTGAGCGCGGTTATCACATCAATGCTGGACAGTATGTAAAGATGTGTTTCCAGTTGAATGAATTAGATCTGAAGGACGTAAAGGTTCTCGAGGACCAGCTGACGGGTGTTGACACAACATATTTTAAGATGATGGTTGATGCCATTCAGAAGCATATGGAAGAAACCGGCGAGGAAAGGGTTGATGCAACCTACGCAATGAATCTTATAAATAAACTGTTTTAGGAGGGCGGCATGGCGGAAGCAGCAAGAAAAATGAATATATATGAAGCGATCTCTCGGTGCATGGAAGAGATCGGGGCGGTCGGTAAAGATGCAGTGAATAAACAGCAGGGCTTTAAGTACCGCGGAATTGATGCGGTCATGAATGCAATCAATCCGGCGCTGGTAAAGAATCATATTTTTATTGTTCCGGAAGTATTGGAACAGCAGAGACAGGAGCGAACCACAAATAAGGGTGCGGTTCTGATCTATTCCATCTGCCGGATAAAATATACGTTCTATGCAGAGGACGGCTCGTCTATTGAAGCAATCACAGTTGGCGAGGGCATGGACAGTGGAGATAAAGCAACCAACAAGGCAATGGCGATTGCATTTAAATATGCATGCTTTCAGGTATTTTGCATTCCGACCGAGGAGATGAAAGACCCGGACGGCGAGACACCGGAACCAGTTGCACCAGCACCGCAGTTTACACCGGCGACAGCAGAGCAGTTACAGAAAATCAATGAATTTGTGGATGCCTATGCTGAAATGTGTGAGAACGCAAAGACAGTAGATATCATGAACCGACTTAAGAAAATATACAATTTTTCCGGTACATCTGATATTTCTACGGAGCTGGCAAACAAGCTGATCGAACAGGTAGAGACCTGGTATAAGAAAAAGAAAGAAGCTGATGCCTGATGGAGACGACCGGGAAGCTGACTGGAGCCAGCCGGACATTTGATGGACGAGGCATCATCCTCACGTTTGAGGTTGACGCTTCGGCAGCCAGTCAGATCGAAAATTTACAGAATCAGGACAAGCTAAAAATAAAAGCTGTCAGATATACGCAGAAACGGAGCCTTGATGCAAATGCTTACTTTCATGTGTTGGTTGGAAAAATTGCTGACGTACTCACGATTTCAAAGGCAAAAGCTAAAAATGTTCTGATCTGTAAATATGGACAGCCCGAATATCTTCCAGATGGAAATATTTTCTACTATCAGTCAAACGCACCAGAAGAATATATGTGGGAACAGGAAACGATCCATGCAATGCCGGTTCGGTATGACGGAAAACTGACTGTATATAAAATCTATCGCGGGAGTCATACCTATGACACGAAAGAAATGTCGGTTCTGATTGACGGAACGGTAGCGGATGCAAAGGAACTTGGAATAGATACCATTACGCCAGCAGAACTACAGGAAATGAAAGAGCGGTGGGGAATATGAAGCGATTATGGAGCGTATTCACGGATGATATGGAACATTGCTATTTTACCGGCGCGGCGCCGGTTGAGCGTCATCATATTTTCCCAGGCAATCCGAACCGGAAGAATAGTGAGAAGTATGGATTTGTCATACCGCTTCGCCCGGATCTGCATCCGAATGGAACGCAGGCGGGGAAGAATGCCGCTGAAATGGATCTGAAGCTTAAGCAGATGGCACAGGAATATTTTGAAAGCCATTACGGGAGCAGAGAAGAGTTCCGGCGGATATTCGGTCGGAGCTGGTTATAGGGTTGAAACACCCGCCTGCGGGCGAAAGAAACCGATCATGCGGAGACTTATTATATCACGAACTGTCGAAGCCATGATGATACCTCCGGGGTCGTCCCGGAGGGGAAAGGAGAAGTAATTGGAAGAATTAAAGGTTACAGAATATAGAGGCATGAGAGTGCTGACAACGCAGCAGATTGCAGAAGCGTATGGCGTTGAAGCAAAGAAAATCACAGATAATTTTAACAACAATAAGAGCAGATATGTGGAAGGAAAGCATTTTATTTGTCTGGATGGTGAGGAGCTGAAACGGTTCAAGAGCGAAACCGAAAATTTAGGTTTCGCTAGAAATTTGAATAAACTTTACCTCTGGACAAAGAAGGGTGCGTTCCTCCATGCAAAATCTTTAAATACGGATACGGCATGGGAAGTATACGATCGTCTGGTTGATTCTTATTTTGATCACAGCAATTTGTTTGATGGGATGTCGCCAGAACTGAAAGCTGCACTGATCGTGGATAAACGTGTGACAAAGGTAGAACATCGCATCGACCACATCGAGAACGATATGCCGCTCTTCGGCGCAGAATCGGATGAATTGTCGGCACATATCAGACGCAGAGGTGCGGAACTTCTTGGCGGCAAGAAAACGGAAGCATATTTGGACAGTACGATCCGGCAGAGAGTGTATCGGGATATTTACAACCAGCTTCGCCGGGAATTTGGAATCTACGATGATGAGGGCAGGATGAAGAGTTACAAGGCATTGAAGAGAAAGGATCTCGCGGATGCACATGAATTTGTTGACTGCTATACGCTTCCGGCGTACCTGGTGGATCAGATCCATGATTGTAATGCACAGATGCGGATGGGTGGTGCGGATGGAGTATAAGTTCACGATTAAATTAAAACCGATCACGAAAAAGAACAGTCAGCAGATTGTTAAGGATAAAACAGGGCGTCCGAGAATCGTTCCGTCATCGGCATATAAAAAATATGAAAAGCAGTGTGAAAAATTCATGCCGGACATAGAAACCATTGATTGTAAGGTGAACGTGAAAGCGGTGTATTACATGCCGAACAACCGCAGGGTTGATCTTACGAATCTTCATGAAGCCTTGCATGATATTCTGGTGCATTACGGAGTGCTGTCGGATGATAATTGCAAAATTATCGTTTCTACAGATGGAAGTTATGTAGATGTTGATAAGTGGGAGCCGAGGACAGAGGTCACAATAACAGAGTTAGAAGAGGGGTGATCGCTTGAATTACATAGCCGAAATAAAAGCATTCTACGATCGGCTCGAACTAAACCCGCTGCCCTCACCCGCCATCGCCTTATGGCATGCGCTTATGTCCATAGCGAATAAAACGGGTTGGCAGCAAGAGTTTACGGTAGCCGTATCAGTCCTGGTGCTGAAATCGGGGCTGAATGCACAGGCGATCAAAAGAGCGAGAAACCGCTTGGAACAGGATGGGTATATTACATGGCGTTCCCGAGGGGGAAACCAAGCTGCGGTTTATCATCTGAATAGTCTTGTGGTACAAAACGAGGTTAAAAATGTACCACAGTGTGAACCACAAAGCGTACCACAAACCGAACCACAGAGCGTACCACAGTGTGAACCACAAAGTGTACCTATTACTAAACATAAACTAAACGAAACCAAAACACCCCCTATATCCCCCGTGGAGCGGTTCGCGGAATTTGCTGCAGCCTACCCGAAAAAGTGTACTGGCTATCTGGCAGAATCGGAATACTGCAATGCGATGATGGCTGGCGTACCGGAGGATGATCTGATACGGGCGGCGCGGAATTATGCGGATGCTTGCCGGCGGGACAGAACGGCGGAGCGGTATATCAAGAAAGCGGAAAACTGGCTTCGCGAGAACGTATTTATGCAATATCTAAAAGGAGCGGGCAATGGAGCAGATGGAACAAATGCTGGAGAAAATACTACAGCGCATGAAAAATCGATCAATGAGCGGCTCGGAGAACTTGGAGACACCGGAGAGTTCGAGGGATTCTGACGTGTGCCCGTTGTGCAATGGTACCGAGTGGATCTTGACCGAAAAGGACGGTATCACAACGGCGGTGGAATGTAAGTGCCGGGAGCGGGCGGCGATGTCAAGGCGGTTGCGGTTTGCAGATATACCGGAAGCGTTCCGGGGGATGGATTTGAAAACCTTCCGCACGGATGTGTACCGACAGCCGGACAGCAAAAAGACGGTGGCAGATGCCTGCCGGATCATAAAGGTTTACCTGGATGATTTCGGGAGCCAGAGGGATCAGGGCATGGGGCTGTTTATCTGGTCCCGCACAAAGGGTAGCGGAAAAACATGGATCGCCGCAGGTATTGCGAATGAGCTTATGAAAAGCTATGCGGTTAAGTTTGCAGTATCGCTGACCATCCTGCAGGAGATCAAGAATACATGGCGGCGGGATGCCGAATACAGTGAGAGCCGGTTACTGGATGCGCTTAACACGGTGGATGTGCTGATTATCGATGATTTCGGCGTGGAATCCCCGGCGGCGTGGATAAACGACAAGATGTATCAGATCATCAACGAGCGGTACATCAACAAGAAAGTGACGATCTTCACAAGCAACGAATCATTGGACAGCCTGCGGTACGATGACCGGATCACGAACCGGATCAAGGAGCGGACATATCAGATTGCTTTTCCGGAGGAATCGGTTCGGGACCATATCGCAGAGCGGAACCAGAAAGAGATGATTGAAAAAGTTATGAGAGGACAAGGCAATGGAGAGAAGAAAAAGAACGAGCATGTATGACCCGTACCGAGAGGATATTGTGACAGCGCTTGAAGCAGGCAAGACGATCAGACAGATTTACGATGAGATCATACGCCCGGCGCTGAACGGCGGGTGTGAATACAGCGGCTTGGTGTATTACGTGAACAAAAACGGTCTCCGGTACGTCACAGAAAATGACGGTTATGAGCCGGTACATATCTGTGCAGAGTGTGAGCATTGCGGTCAGATCCAGCGGGAGCGGTTTGATCCCATGCGGATTTGCAAGGAAGCGGAACGGGAGGTGCTGGCGGTGGTTAAAACGTCGCCGCGGTGGTGCCCGTTACGATCGGGAGGGGGAGAGATAAATGCATAGAGACAGTAAGGAGCGCCGCAGGCGCGTGGCGGAGATCAGCGAGAAGATGACACGCCCGAGCAAGCATGTGAGCGGCGACGCGCTTAAGAGATTCAGAGAGGTGCCGTATCAGTTAAGGTACAGGAGGGAGCAGGGAAAATAATGAGTTGCGAAAAAGAATGCAAGCTCGGCAAAACATATTGCTGCATGGAGTGCCCAATCAACGATATATGCCGAAAGCGCAAGAACAGAAAATTGAGCTTTGAAAAAGCTGTGAAGTGGATTGCCGTTAGCATTGCGGTTATCGCCGGAATCAAGATGACGGGATCGGCGTGGTGCCTGTGGGCGTTTGCTTTGCCGATACTGGCAGATTAGGAGGGATAGCATGGAGAGATTAACAGAGCGGACAGCGGTTGGAATCTTGGTAAAAGAGAATTACGAGAAAGAAACATTAAAAACCTTGTATTCGTGCTATGGTGGAAAACCTAATCCACATTATACGAACTGCGAAGAAGGTTATTGCGCAATGGAGAAGTTAGCGGACTACGAGGATGCCGAGGAACAGGGATTGCTGCTGCGGTTGCCGTGTGGAATTGGCGCGGATGTATATTCCATTCCTAGCAAGACAAACTTTCTCTTGAATTTGTTAAATAGACACGAAGAAGAGAACCGAGTATTCCACCAGACCGTTGACAGAATCATATTCAAAAAGTGTGGATGGTACATGGAATGCGATTCAGATTTGAAGTATGGAACGGGGAGGATTCTGCTTGATACAAGCTATGGAGTTACCTGGTTTTTAACAAGAGCGGAAGCCGAAGCGAAGCTGAAAGAAATGGAGGAAGCCAGTGATTTTAGTGAATAAATGTCCGTATTTATTGCCGTGTGGATGGTGTACTAAATTCGATTGTCCGTGCAGTGATGTGACAGAGAAAGGAGAGAAAAATCATGGAGAGTAGATATTTATATCGCGGTAAGCGGATCGATAACGGAAAATGGGTGGAAGGATATCTGTCATACCCATTTTGCACGGAAAAGGGCAACGAAAGTTATTATTTCTACGCAAAGGATAGTTTGGGTTTCTTCTGTCGTTGTGTTGTAGATGCATCTACTATCTGCCAGTGCACAGGACGTGAGGACATGAACGGTAAGCTGATTTTTGAGAATGATATTCTTTCAGGGCATATCGACGTTGAGTTTCCAGAAGATGAGACGAGAAAGCGTGTCGTTTGGCATGAAAACGGATGGTGCACGAATGAGCCGGGCTGTGATGACTATGAGGAACTGGATGATTTTGATTCAGAGAATTTTGAGGTTATCGGCAATAAATTTGATAATCCGGAACTGTTGGAGGTGTAGACATGACGGAGAATGAAGCAAAAATTTTTATTCAAAACGCTATGGAGCAGTCAAAAAATGTATTGGCGGAGTTGATGTTAATAATGCCAAAGGTATTTGCGGCGAAAAGAAAGAGCCTGGGTGAGTATTACAGTAATTTGGAGAACTGCAAAAAAGAAATTCAGTCATGTGAAGTAGCAATCAAGGCACTGGAAGAGGTGCAGCAGTACCGTGCATTAGAAACGCGTCTTGCGGAAATGTTCGGCGGAGAACTATCCCTTGAGGACGTAACGGATGAACTGGAACGATATCTGAAAGAACCGGATAACACGCATCCAATAAACGCCAAAATCCTTACCTACGAGGACGCGGCAGATTGGGATGCTTACCGAGCAATCGGCACGCCAGAAGAATGCCAAAAATCGGTAGCAGTTTGCAAAGCTATGATTGATCGCAAAATTACACCTGAGAACATGGAAGAATACATGAAATTTGAGGACGAATGTGTAAAGTGTGGATTTACGCTCAAAAGCCTGTTAGAAGCAAGAGAGAAGCAGATTCCATATAAGCTATCACGTAAAAAATTGGTTTGGGGTGTTGGAAAATGCAAATGTGGTGTTGAATTTTTGGACAGACAAACAGGCTTCTGTGGGAATTGCGGTCAAAAATTAGATTGGGAGGGCGAACGATGAGACTGATTGATGCGGATAAAGTATTAGAAAACCTTGAAAAAGTCAAAAAAGAAAGTGCCAGCTTAGTTGATATTGCATATATTATAGGATTTCAATGTGTGATTGATGAACAGCCAACCGCCTACGACCCGGACAAGGTTGTGACGCAGTTAGAAGAAAGAAGCAAAGAATATAATGCTGGTGTACGGTTGCATGGAAAGCCGGAAGAAATGCTTACGGATGAAGCAATCGAGATCGTGGAAGGTGGTGGAGTAGATGCGAAAACCGATTCCTAAATCAGTTAGAAAATTAGTGTATGCGAAATACAACGGTCACTGTGCTTACTGTGGCTGTGAGATACCGGAGAAAGGTTTTAATGTAGATCATTTGCATTGCATCAGAAATTATGAGTACACCGAAGAATTTACCGGAATAGACGTACACGACATAAGCAATCTGATGCCGTCCTGTGGTTCGTGCAATCGCTATAAGGCGACAATGGATTTAGAAACATTCAGAAAGCAGTTACAGAAGATACCGGACAGGCTGAAAAGAGATATATGCACATACAACATAGCATTGAGATACGGCATGGTGCAGGAAAACAGAGAACCGATTAAGTTCTATTTTGAGAAAGTAGGTGAATCGGATGCCAATTAAACCAGAAAATCGGAAAAGATATCCGGCAAACTGGAAAGACATACGAAAAGATATCCTTAAACGGGCAGACAATAAATGCGAATTTTGTGGAATTGAGAATTATGCTATCCGCGAAAATGGCTCAAAAGTTGTCCTGACAATAGCGCATTTAGACCATACACCGGAAAATTGCGATTACAGTAATCTCAGAGCGTTATGCCAGAGATGCCACAACAGATATGATGCAAAACACAGGGCAGATTTCGCTTCCATTAGATCGGATGGTGTAAATATATAAAAAGCACCTAATTACTTAGGTGCGTTATGTTCAATAGTGGGATTCGAACCCACGACCATGCCTTTATAGGAGGCGCGCTCTATCCACTGAGCTATATTGCTAAATATTTTAGGATTATATATTAGCATAATTATTTGAAAATTACAAGAGACATTTAGAAAGGAGCCGAACCTCCGGCCGGGGTAACGATATATCGGGTTCCTTTGAAAAAATGAGAACAGTATTGAAATATCCGGGAAGTAAGTGGAATATTGCTCCCCGATTGGTGGAACTGATACCGGACAGCTCGATCAAACAGCTATAGCTTCGCCAGCAGTAATGCGGCGGGGCGGAAAGAGAGGAAAAGAATGAGAATGATAGGATTTTCAAGAATGGCATATGAAGCACTTAAGGAGGAGCCAAGCGGCAGAATACCGGCAAGCCCGAAAATTATGTGGAAGAAGAGCAAGCCAGCAACAATCTGGTTGTTCTTATGCTTTACCGCACAAATTCCATTAAAATTACTGAAATACATCGTCATGGGGATATGTTTTATTCCTCATGCGATATACGAAGCATTGGATTGAATCTGACGCTATTGAAAGGGGGAATGTGCTTGGATGAAAAAGAAGTATACGAGATCTGCATGAGCGTGGACAGCTTTATTGCTGCGGAACTGACAGAATCCATCGTGCGCGGTACCAGTTACGATATGCTGGAAGCCCACCACGGCATTCTCCCGATCAGCAGGAGGAGTTTTTACAGGCGGCGCAGGACAGCGCAGAGGTTGATGCGGCAGAGGATGGCGCATCTGGTAGAAGAGAAGAACGGGCAGATGAGGATGGTATGGAGGAACGATTAGTAAGGAAAATTGGTTCATCTATGAAATAAATTGATTATAATCAGTGAATGTAATATAATGTTTCTATTACAAACGGAGGAGAAAGATACTATGGATGATATAATAAAATTATGCGATGAATTGGAAAGCTGTAAAAGAAAAAATATATGTTATAAAAATGAAATTGTATGTACAAGAGCATTGGTGAATCGATATATCGACGGAGATGATTCAAAAAGGTTGAAGTTAAAAGCCCAAATTAGGCAACACGGAAGGGGCTTGGAACAAGGCACATTGTCTACAATTTCACAATCTGTTTCAGTAATGTCGCTCTTGGTGACGGTAGTTAGTGGGGGTTTGGGGTTTGAGCAAACCATGAGCATGTTGTTTGCTTTTGGAACATTGGTAGCTTTGCTAATAATTTCTATAATTGGTTGGTGGAGCATTAATAAATTTGGTCATAGGGATAAGTGGAAACAATATATACAAGTAGTTTTAGAAGATATGGAGAAATAGCAAATATGTAGTTGAGATTGTTTTAAATTCAAAATTTGGCACAAATCCACTCCAAACCTATTGTATGATATTATCAGAAACATTGCAGTGATAATACCAGAAAGGGGAGAATACGGTGGGAGTAGATAAGAAAATATTGGAGCAGTATGTAGATGCATGTGAGATGATCCGGGAGACGGAGCAGGACATTAAGAGATTGAAGCGTAAGCGGCAAACGATTGCGACAGGAAGCGTAAAAGGTTCGATGAATGATTTCCCATACGCAGAGACACATTTCAAGATTGAAGGAACATCGTTCACATACACGGATGATACGCAATTGCGCATGGAAGAGAAACTGTTGGAAGAGAGAAAAGCCCAGTCGGAAGAGATCAAGCTGCAGGTGGAGCAGTGGATGAACGGCATACCGGTACGGATGCAGAGGATCATCCGGTATAAGTTCTTTGAGGGAATGAGCTGGGAGAGAGTAGCAGACAGGATAGGCAGAAAAGCAACCGGTGATAGCATAAGAATGGAGTTTAATAATTTTATGAGAGTAGCATAAAAGTAATTTCGTTTTTTTCGGATTTTTCGTTTTTAAAATGTTATAGTATAAACTGCAAGAAGTGAATTGAGAGAGCCAAGAGCCATTTGCTTTTTGCAACTCCCCCAACCCAGAGAAGGCGCCCGTTCAATGACGGGTGCTTTTTTGTATGTAAAGAAAAGGTAGGTGATGGTCCTTGCCAAAGGCAAAAGATGCGAGAGCGGACAAAGCCTTTGAAATGTATAAGCAAGGGCTTAAGCTGATAGAGATTGCAAACCAGCTCGGGATAGCTGAGGGAACTGTGCGGAGCTGGAAGAATCGGTATAAGTGGGATGATGGTGGTAATGCAACGTTGCAAAAGAAAGAAAAAAAGGAACGCAACGTTGCGAAAAAGATTGCAACACAAACTAATGATGCATCGTGGGTAGAGATAGAACATGAATATGTGACTGACATAAGCAGAAAGCCTTGCAGTTTAGAGGATTTGGCAAGGAAGTATTCGATTCCGATTCAAACCATCAAAGACCAGTCGGCAACAGGAAAGTGGTCAGATAAAAGAGCTGAATACAAACTAAAGACAAACCAAAAGCTGATAGAAAAATCTTCTGATGCGGATGCAGACAGGATAGTACGCCTTTTATCCATTGCAGATAAGGCGGCAGAGAAAGCAGAACAGGCACTAGGCGAACTGGAACAGTATGTTGTAAGAGACAAGAAAAAGGTCAAGACGGTTGAATATAAAGATAATACAGCCATCGGGAAGCCTACCAAGGAAATCATAGATGAGACGGAGCGCATCAACATTGCAAGCGGTCCCATTGATAGACTGGGGTTATCCCAAGTGACCGGAGCGTTAAAGAATCTTAAGGAAATTTATATGATACCGGCAGCACTTGAAAAACAGAGTGCTGAAACAGCATTGTTAAAAGCCAAGGTGCAGACCGACGATGAGGAAGAGACTGCGGATGACGGATTCTTAGAAGCGCTACAGGGAAGTGCCGCGGAGGATTGGATGGATGAAGAAAATTAAGCAGACATTCAAATTCAAGCCCTTTTCTAAAAAACAGCGTATGGTATTAAATTGGTGGTGCGATACATCACCAGTTAAGGATATGGATGGCATCATTGCCGATGGGGCAATCCGTTCCGGTAAAACGGTATGTATGTCGTTGTCCTTTGTGATGTGGGCGATGACACAATTTAACGGTCAGAACTTTGGTATGTGCGGAAAGACAATCGGCTCTTTCCGGCGTAACGTACTGTTCTGGCTTGAAGTGATGTTACGGAGCCGCGGCTATACTGTAGCAGACCATAGAGCTGACAATCTGGTCGTTGTGACAAGAGGAGAGACGACCAATTACTTTTATATATTTGGCGGCAAAGATGAGCGTTCACAAGACCTTATCCAGGGTATTACCTTGGCTGGGGTCTTTTTTGATGAAGTGGCGCTGATGCCGGAAAGCTTCGTGAACCAGGCAACCGGACGATGCTCTGTTGAGGGATCGAAGTATTGGTTCAACTGTAACCCGGACGGACCGTATCATTGGTTCAAGACGGGATGGATTGACAAAGCAACTGGATATCTGGGAAAAAAGAAAACACAGGAGATAAGAGAAAAAGCTGCAGTAGAGAACCGGGATCCGGGATTAAAAGAGATTTTATATCTGCATTTTACGATGGATGATAATTTATCTCTGTCGGAGAAAATCAAGGAAAGATACCGCAGTATGTATACAGGTGTATTCTACCGGCGGTATATCCGTGGCTTGTGGGCGATGGCAGAGGGCATTATCTACGATATGTTCGACACTGCCAAGCATGTGATATCGAATCTGTCAGATCTGGTCAATACGAATTACTATGTATCCTGCGATTATGGTACGCAAAATGCCACGGTATTCCTGCTGTGGTGCAAAGAGCGTTCCGGACGGTGGGTGTGTTGCCGGGAGTACTATTATTCCGGTCGTGATGAGGAACGACAGAAAACAGACACAGAATATGCAGATGACTTGGAGCGATGGCTTGCTGGGATTAAGCCTGTCAAAATAATCATTGACCCGTCGGCAGCATCCTTTATAGCCGAGTTGAAAAAACGTGGCTATACCATAAAAAAGGCGAAAAATGATGTGCTTGATGGTATCCGGTTTGTAGCATCATTGTTAAACCAGGATCTGATAGCTATTAGTGACCAGTGCCCAAACACTATAAAAGAGTTTGGGTCATATATCTGGGACCAGAAAGCATCTGAGCGTGGCGAGGATAAACCGGTAAAGCTGCACGATCATGCGATGGATGCTCTTCGGTATTTCTGTTATACGATTATTCGCAAGCCGGGCGGCATCAGCATTTTAAAATAGAGGTGAGAACATGGAACTTGAGGTAATGAAAAAACTCATAAGAAAATACGAACCTGGGCATACACGATTTTCCTTGCGGGCGATGCAGGCGGAGCGGTACTACCGGAATGAAACGGATATTCTGGTGAAAGTCAAGTCCGAAGACGAGAAAAAGAAAGAGGATTCTGATAACCCTCTGCGTAATGCAGATAACCGGATTCCACGGAACTTTCACGGACTCATCGTAAACCAGAAAGCCGCTTATATGTTCACAGCACCGCCGCTCTTCGATATCGGGAATGAGCATGGAAATGAAGTCGTGACAGAAGTACTCGGTGATGAATACCGGAAAAACTGCATGGAGCTGTGCGTCAATGCTGCCAATGCGTCGGTGGGATGGATTCATTACTGGGAGGATGAAGATGGAACATTCCAGTGGGCGGTAGTCGACAGCAAGCAGATTATTCCGATCGAATCCCACAATCTGAAAAAGAAGTTGCTAGGTGTTCTCCGTATGTACGATGAAATCGACGAGGAAACAGGAGATACCTATGCAATTTATGAGTATTGGGATAAGGAAAGCTGCTGGTCATTCCGACGGAAGAACGGCGATACCTTGGATGATGGGCTGTTCTACTACAATACGTTCATGGTGCCGGATACCGGCGATTTTACCGCAGAATATCGGCACGAATTCGGAGAGGTGCCGTTTATTCCATTCCCGAACAACAACACGAATACAAATGATCTGAAAAACATTAAGCCGCTGATAGACGTATATGACAAGGTCTACAGCGGTTTTGTTAATGATTTGGATGATATTCAGGAACTGATAATTGTCCTGTCCGGGTATGGCGGCACGGACCTCAATACGTTTCTGTCAGATCTGAAAAAATACAAGACTATTAAGGTGGACGGTGATGAGGGCAGCAACCCGGGGGTAAGTACGCTCAACATTGAGATTCCGATTGAAGCCCGTAACAGCGTGTTAGAAGCCACCAGAAAGGCTATTTTTGAACAGGGGCAGGGATTTGATCCGCAGCCGGAGAACTTCGGAAATCAGAGCGGAGAAGCGCTTAAATTCATGTACTCGCTGCTTGAAATGAAAGCCGGGCTGACGGAGACGGAGTTCCAGCTTGGGTTCGCGCGTCTGGTAAGAGCGATATGCCGCCATGAGGGAATTGATTGCAAGAAAATTATCCAGACATGGACCCGCACTTGTGTAAAAAATGACACGGAGCAGGCACAGATTTGCAAGGATTCGGTTGGGATTGTCAGTAAAAAGACGATTCTTAAAGCGCATCCGCTTGTCGAGGATGTAGACGCTGAATTGAAGCAGTTGGAGAAAGAGGCACAGGAAGCACAGGAGAAGGCAGATGCTTACGCCGGTGCTTTTGATGCATCTAAAAATAGCACTGAAACAGATAGCAATGAGAAAGCAGATGCCGAGCAGTGAAATGAGGTGATTGCATGGGAGAACGGACAAGTGAATACTGGCAGGAGCGCTTCCGGCAGTTGGAAGAATCACAGCATGATACGTCCGTTCAGACCGTGCAGGAGATTGAGCAGGAGTTCCGGCGGGCAGAGCAGGCGCTTGACGGGAAGATTAACGCCTGGTATCAGCGGTTTGCTGCCAACAACGGCATTTCAATGGTGGAAGCCAGATGTTTGCTTAACAGTGACGAACTGGAAGAGTTCCGGTGGGATGTGCAGGATTATATTAAATACGGGCGCGAGAATGGCATAAATCAGCAGTGGGCGAAACAGCTTGAGAACGTATCCGCAAAGGTGCATATCAGCAGATTGGAAGCGCTCAAGGTGCAGACACAGCAGGAAATTGAAAAGCTGTACGGAAATTATCATGATTCCATCGATGAACATATCACAAATCTGTATACATCCGGGTATTACCATACTGCATACGAAGTGCAGCGAGGTATCGGTGTTGGCTGGCAGATGCAGAGCTTTAATCCGGAAAAGGTTAATGACATCATACATAAGCCCTGGGCGGTGGATGGACGCAACTTCTCGGACCGCATTTGGACGGATAAAACGAAGCTGATTAACAATATGCACGATTCCTTGACGCGGATGTGCATCACCGGAGAATCGCCGGATCGAGCTATACGGGAAATATCCCAGAACATGAAAGTGAGCAGATCACAGGCGGCGCGAATCGTTCAGACGGAATCAGCGGCTTTTTCTGCAAAGGCACAGGAAACGTGCTTTTCTGATCTTGGGGTGGAGGAGTTCGAGGTGGTAGAGACATTGGACAGCCACACTTGCCCCACCTGCGGGGAGATGGACGGGAAGCACTTTCCGATGAAAGACTATAAGATTGGTGTTACCGTGCCACCGTTCCATCCGAATTGCCGGGGATGCACCTGCCCGTATTTCAACGATGAATTTACCACAGGGGAGAGAGTTGCACGCGGAGCAGATGGCAAGAAGTATTATGTGCCGGAGAATACGACGTATGAGGAGTGGAAGAAATCGTTTGCGGATGGTAATACAGAGAAAGGAATTAGCGGCAAGTATTCACAAAAGACGCATGACAATAAGGTTGATGTAGGTTTTGTAAAGAGCACGGAGTATAGAAAGAAGTTTGAGAATCTTGATGAGAATGAAAATACTCAGAAGGCAATATGGCAGAAAGCACGCGACATTTTAGTACATCGAAACGGAACTAATAAAGAAGATATGTATTTAATTAGTGTCATCGATGGAAAGATAAAAGGGAAAAGCGTTGCTGCAAAAGAAGATAATATAGTTGAGTATAATAAAAGCCTGAGAGATGCGGTAGAAATAGAACCAAGAGGAACACTTATAAGTATACATAATCATGGAACAAATATTCCTCCGACTGGAGCAGATTTTGCGTCAGCGGGTTATAGGGGATACAGAAAGGGAATTGTTGTATGTCATAATGGAGATGTATATGTATATGAGGTTGGCGACAAGCCGTTTTCCCAAAGATTATTTGATGAGACTGTTGAAAAATACAGAAAAAGTGGATATAATAAAGGCATAGAAGCAAATATAAAAGCGTTAGAGCAGTTTGAAATGGACTACGGAATAAAGTGGAGAAAATTATAATGAGCAAGAAATATTACGATGGTCCGGTGCAAGATACGGAACGAACTCTTGAAGAACTGGAAAAGGACATTGAAAAGGAAAAAAAACGGTGTGAAAAAATGAATAGTTGGGAAGACGCAGAATAATACCACCAGCCAATAACGGTTAGGTGGTATTTTTATACCCAAAATCAGAAGGAGGAATGATGAATCGAGAAATAATAGAGAACCAGATTATACTGTGCTTGGAGTTGCAGAAAAAGTGCGGAATTGAAAACATAGAAACATTTCTGGCTCTTAGTAAGCGCGTGGTAGAGCTTGATAAAATGCTAAGTAGTACGGAGGAACATCCACCAGATACGAAAACACAGAGCAAAGCAGAAGTATTTTAATAATAACAGGACAACCGGAAATTTATGAACCGAACGGTGCAGAGGTGACGCCAAGTAGGTTCCTCCGGCAGTCCTGTTTTTATATTGTCCGAAAGCCTTATGACGTTTAAACTGCGGCAATTTGCCCTTATGCATGGCATCAAAACTGCATACTGCTTGTGGAGACACCACGCTTAAAAACGGTGCAGGAAAGGAAACTATGGAATTTTTAAAAGACATTTTAGGCGAGGATCTCTATAAGCAGGTGTCTGATACCGTCAATGCCTATAACGGAAAGCCGGAGAATAAGGATAAGCAGGTAAAGCTTGCAGACCTTGGATCTGGTCAGTATGTTGACAAAGGCAAGTATGATACCGCCGTGGCAGAAAAAGAGAATCTTGCCGGTCAGATTAAGACACTCAACACAACTATCGGAGATTTAAAGAAGAACAATGCCGATAACGAGACGTTACAGACCACTATTGCCAATCTGCAGGGAGAACTTAAAAAACAGCAGACTGCAAGCGAGGAGATTGCGAAGACCTATGCGCTGAAAGATTCCCTCACAAAGCAGGGCGTACTTGATCCGGATTATCTGATCTACAAAGCCGGTGGCCTTGAGAAGTTCAACTTCGACAAGGAAGGAAAGCCGATCGGCGTGGAAGAGGTTGTGAAGCCATACAAAGATGATGCGGCTATGGCTCACCTGTTTAAGCAGGAACAGCAGAAACCGCCGTACAACCCGAAGAATGGCGGTGCAGGCGGTGTAACGAATCCGTTCGCAAAGGACACTTTTAATCTGACCGAACAGGGGCGCATGTTAAAAGAAAACCCGGCGCAGGCAAAAGAACTTGCCGCAGCGGCCGGAGTAACATTGTAAGAAAGAGAGGATGATAATTTATGGCAATTACAAAGATTGCAGACGTAATTGTACCGGAGCTTTTTAACCGGTATGTAATCAACAGAACGATGGAGCTGTCCGCGTTCTTCCAGAGCGGAATCGTGGTAAACAGCCCGGAATTTGATGCACTGGCATCCGAGGCGGCGAGAACACACAATATGCCGTTCTTTGAGGATTTACAGGGTGAGTCCGAGGCAATCCTTGAGGATGTGAAGATGACCGCAAAGAAGATCGGTTCCAACAAGGACGTATCCACCACGATTTACAGACAGAATATGTGGGGAGCAAGTAATCTTTCTGCAGCACTGGCCGGAGCCGATCCGATGAAAGCCATCGGTGATCTGGTAGCATCCTACTGGGCAAGAGATATGCAGAAGGAGCTTATCTCAATTCTTGCCGGAGTGTTCGGCACCACTACTGCAGGGGCAGAGGGAACACCGGCGGCGGAAACCAGAATGGCAGATCATATTCTTGACCTTACCACCGGAAAAACGGATGCGGCAAAGCAGATCAGCGCATCTGCGTTTATTGACGCATGCCAGCTGCTCGGTGACGCGCAGGCGCAGTTATCCGGCGTAGCGATGCACTCGGCGACAAAGTCTTATCTGAAAAAGCTGAATCTGATCGAGACAGAGCGTGATTCTACGGATGTTGAGTTTGACACCTATCAGGGCAGACGCGTGACCGTGGATGATGGCTGCCCGGTAACTTCCGGTGGCGTGTATACGACATACCTGTTTGGCAATGGTGCGGTAGCTTACGGCAATGGTTCTCCGGTAGGATTTGTCGCTACGGAAGTTGATCGTGACAAGCAGACCGGCGGCGGTATTGATTATCTTATCAACCGTAAGGCGTTCATCCTGCATCCGAGAGGAATTGCGTACACCGGAGCAAAGCGTGAGCATGTGGAGACACCGCTTCGTACAGAGCTTGCAATGGCGGAGAACTGGAAGCCGGTATATGAACCGAAGCAGCTTAGAATTGTAGCAATCAAGCATAAGATCGGTTAGGAGGCGCGGTATGGCAGAGGAAAGCAAGCTGACAGTCGAAAGGCTGTCGGCGCTTCTCGGGATAAGCGACCCGGATGAGACAGTGAAAGTCCACTTGGAGTTTGCGCTTGAAAATGCAGAGGATACGGTAAGAAACTACTGCCATATCGACGAGATTCCGGCAGGGCTGGAAACCACGGTACTGCGCATGGCGATGGATATTTACCGGAATGAGCATATGGGGAGTGCTGATATACCACAGACGGTTTCTTCGGTGCAGATCGGCGATACAACAACTTCTTTTAAGACTTCCGCAGCGGAGTTCTCGGAAAGCCTTATGAAGAATTACAAGCCGGTGCTGAACCGTTACCGGAAGGTGGTGTTTTGATGGATATGGTCAGAATGGCAATTGAAGCCATGTATGAAGATACCTGCACGGTTGTGGAACACCGTAAGACCAAGGAAAAGGGCGTTGTGACATACACGGACACCGTGGTCTTGGAAAATCAGCCGTGCAAGCTGTCGTTTGAGACGATCGCACAGGCAGAAAAGACCGATGCGGCATCTCCGGTAGCGCAGGCGGTAAAGCTGTTTGTTGCGCCGGAGGTGGAAATCAAGAGCGGCTCCAAGATCATCGTGACACACTGTGGCAATTCCACGGAGTACACCAGGAGCGGCGTTCCGGGGATGCACCCGACGCATCAGGAAATTATGCTGGATTTATTTAAGGAGTGGGCTTGATGGGAAATACAAAGGTTGATCTGAAACAATTGGAGGAGTTCCGGGATAGAGTTCAGAAAGCTGCCGATGAGGAACAGCAGAGAGCGTTCATGGAAGCCTGTGCCAAGGAGTTGGCAGCACGATTGCTGGCAAAGGTTATTAAGCGGACTCCAGTAGGGGATTATTCTGGAGAAGCATATGAGTGTAAAGGAAAGGATATGAACTTTACTCATATGGGAAATAAAGTTTCTGGAAAGACAGGCGGAACGCTTAGGCGAGGGTGGACTACGCAGGCAGAAGGAAGTGGTGCGGAAGGATTGGATTCAAAAAGTGCAGTGCAGTTCGTGGACACTTTAAAAGTAAATCATTTCGGTGATACTTATGTGATTGAGGTACGAAACAGCGTAGAGTATGCCAGCTATATTGAGTTTGGGCATAGGAAAGCAAATCATAAGGGCTGGGTGCCTGGACACTACATGCTTACCATGTCCGAGAAAGAAATCCGCGATGCGGCACCAGGGGTTCTTCGGAAAAAGCTCAATAAGTGGTTGAATGAGGTGTTTGCATGATCAACGAAGTTTTAAAGGGCATCACAGATGCCTTATATGCCTCATTTGGCGATAACTATGAAATCCATACAGAAGCATCAATGCAGGACATGGAAGAGCCTGCATTTTTTGTGCGCTGCATCAATCCGGATGTGCCGCGAGGGCTTACCGGCCGCAGAAAAGCAACATTGCTTTTTATCGTGCAGTATTTTCCGGAAAGCGACGAGCCAAAGAAAGAGATCAATACCGTTTACGAACGGTTGAGCGAGTGCCTGGACCTTATAGAGGTAGAAGGTAAAATGGTGCGCGGTACGATCGAATGTAAGGACATATCGGACGATGTGATGTCGGCAACGGCAGAATATACGTTATTCCTGGGGCAGAGCCAGAAAGATGCGTATATGGAAGAATGCGAAGTGAAAGGAGAGGTAAACAGTGGCAGAAGCAGTTAATAAGGTTACTTATACCAAAGAGCAGATCATTGGTTCCAAGAAATATGCGGGCAGGGCGGATCTCCTGTCGGCATTACTGGAACCGGGAAAATCTTATACGCTTGAGGAAGTGGATAAGAAAATGGAAAAATACATGAAAGGAGCGGTGCGATAATGTACGGAGGTGGACAGTGGATAACCCAGAATAAGGTTTTGGGTGGTGCTTATATCAATTTTATTTCGGCGGCGCGCGTGACCACGAATCTGTCAGAGCGTGGCGTGGCATCCATGCCTCTTGAACTTGACTGGGGTGCGGATAACGTGATGATGGAGGTGGCACAGGAAGATTTCATTAAGAATTCGCTTACGCTGTTCGGTTATGCCTATACAGATGATAAGATGCAGCCGTTGCGCGAACTGTTTGCGCATGCGACAAAGGCTTATATCTATAAGCTGACATCGGGCGGTGCAAAGGCGGAAAATACCTATGCGACAGCGAAGTGCTGTGGAATCCGTGGCAATGATCTGAAGGTTGCTATTGCGGCGAATGTGGATGGAGATGGCTTTGACGTGAAGCTGTATCTGGATGCGCAGCTTGTGGATTCCCAGACGGTAGCATCCGCGGCAGATCTGAAAGAAAATGCCTGGGTTACATGGAAAGAAACTGCACTTGAAGCAACGGCAGGCGTTCCGCTGGCAGGCGGTACGAATGGAACGGTCAATGGTGAGGTGCACCAGAAATACCTGGATCTCTTGGAATCATATACCGTGAATACGATCGGCGCGAGTGTGAGTGATGCTACCACGGCGAAACTGTACGCCGCATTTGCAAAGCGTATGAGGGACAAGGTCGGGGCGAAATTCCAGGCAGTCCTGTATAACTGCGCGGCGGATTATGAGGGCGTCATCAATGTGAAGAACAGCCCGGATGTGATTCCGTGGGTTGTGGGTCTGGAGGCGGCGTGCGGGGTTAATGCAACCTGTACCAACGCGATCTATGACGGGGAGCTTGAGATTGACACCGCCTATACGCAGACACAGCTTGAGAATGCTGTGAAAGCCGGTGAATTCGTCCTGCACAGCGTGGGAACGGAAGTGCGCGTCTTAGAGGATATCAATTCTCTTGTGACACTTACGGAGGATAAAAACGAACTCTTCCAGAGCAACCAGACGATCCGTGTGCTGGATCAGATCGCGATGGATATCGCATCGCTGTTCAACACGAAGTATCACGGCAAGGTTCAGAACAATGAATCTGGTCGTGTCAGCTTATGGAACGATATTGCATCGCATCATAAGCAGTTAGAGCAGCTTGGAGCAATCGAGAATTTTTCGGAGGATGATGTTGTGGTCTCCGCCGGAAGCGAGAAGCGCGGCGTATATGTGGAAGATAAGGTGACGATCGTCAATGCAATGTCACAGTTGTATATGACGGTCGTGATTGAGTAGGAGGTAAAGAGATGTTTAACGCTTATATGAATGAACAGGATGTGCCGTCTGCAAAAGAGGCGGAAGCTTTTGTCACGGTTGGCGAACAGCGGTATAATCTGCTGAACGCAAAGAATTTTGAGGGCAAGGCAAACATCAGCACCAAGGAGATCCCGGTGCTGGGAAAGATCATTTCCGGCAGGAAGCCGACTGGAATGGTCGTGCAGGCAAAAATGACGGTCTACAAATGCTCGGAGATGTTTGACCGGATCGTAACAGAGTACAAAAATACCGGTCATCTGCCGGTGTTTGAATTGCAGACAACAAACAATGATGCGGCTACCTGCATGGGGCGCAGTACAAAGGTTTATCACAACTGCGTGATCGACGGAGATGTGCTGCTGTCAATGTTTGATGCCGAGGGCGGATTTGTCGAGCAGGAGATCAATTTCTATGCTGCGGATTATTCCAGCCCGGAATCCTACAAGGAGCCGTCCTACCTGTAACAAGTCAACGGCGGCGGGAGACTGCCGCCAATTAAGAGATTGAGGAGAAAAAACATATGGGAAACTTAAAAGCATTTTTGAAACAGAATAAGAAAGCCAAAAAGACAATGCAGTTTGCTGCCACAAAGTCACTGTGTGATGAGAACGGTGATCCGTTACTCTGGACGATCAGACCTCTGTCCACAAAAGAATCTGCGGCAATCCGGGAGGAATGTACGATTGAGGTGCCGGTAACCGGCAAGCCTGGACTGTATCGGCAGAAGGTTAATACGGATGAGCTTCTGAGAAAAATGATTTGCGCCGCGGTTGTGGAGCCGGATCTGCACAATGCAGAACTGCAGGATTCCTATGGCGTTATGAGCGCAGAGGCATTGATTGTGGAAATGGTCGACAACCCGGAAGAGTTCGGTGAGCTTGCCACATTCGTGCAGGAATACAGCGGCATCGACGAGACGCTGCAGGAGAAGGTGGACGAGGCAAAAAACTAATCAATGGCGGCGACGGTGAAGCGGCATATGCGCATTATTGTTTGCAGAAGTTTCACTGGCTGCCGTCATTCTTTTCTGAATTGGATCGGAATGAGAAAGCTTTTGTGATTGCGTCCATAGATCTTCGGGTCGAGGAAGAGAAGCGCAAGGCAAAAGAAATCCAGAAGTAGGAGGTAAGAGGATGTCAAGTATTCAGACTGCGATAGAGTTGTCGGACCGTATGTCTGCGCCGCTCTACAATATCTGTACGGCGGTGAATATGGTGATAAGCAACTTTGAAGCGCTGGAATATGCATCAAGCACCGCGATTGATACGTCGTCGATGGAAGAGGCGCGGCAGCTGCTTGCCGATGGCATGGTGGGTTTACAGGACATCACGAGTGCCACGGAGAGCGCGCGCCGGAAACAGGAGGAATACAACCAGAAGATACAGGCTGGATCACAGCATACGGATGTTCTCTTGAATAAGGTAAAATCGCTTGTCGGAGCGTATGTTGGCATTTCTACGGTAAAAAACGCACTGGATCTGTCGGATGAACTTACGCAGACCACGGCGCGCCTTGATATGATGGTGTCGCAGTATAATGCTTTGAATGGAACAATGCAGACAACAGATGAACTCTCGCAGATGATCTTCCTGTCGGCGCAGAATTCCAGGGCGTCTTATATGGATACGGCCGCATCGGTGGCGAAACTCGGAAATAATGCCCGGGATGCTTTTGCATCGACCGGCGAGATTGTGCAGTTCGCGGAGCTGGTAAATAAGCAGTTTACGATAGCCGGGGCATCGGCAACAGAATCGTCCAATGCGTTTTTGCAGTTGACACAGGCGTTAGGGTCTGGCGTGCTCCGTGGCGATGAGTTGAACAGTATCTTCGAGCAGGCGCCGAACTTGATCCAGACTGTGGCTGATTACATGGATGTTCCAATCGGTAAGATCCGGGAAATGGCATCAGATGGACAGATCACCGCGGATATTGTAAAGAACGCAATGTTTGCAGCGGCAGATGATATAGATGCAAAGTTCAACTCCATGCCGATGACCTGGGGACAGCTATGGACATATTATTCCAATCAGGCACTTATGACATTTCAACCGGTACTACAGCGGCTGAATGAGATGGCAAACGATCAGCATATGAAAACGGCATTGACCGGAATTATGAATGCCCTGTCCGGGGCGGCAACGATCGCTTTGAATGTGATCGATGTAATGGTAACGGGCGGGGCGTATATCGTGGACAACTGGTCAATGATCGCACCAGTTATTGGCGGCGTGGCAATAGCATTAGGAGCATATACAGTAGCTTTGGGAATTTGCAATACAGCTCAAGCGATAAGTAATGGATTAAAAGCAGCGGCAGCGTTAAGGGAGAGTGTTCATGCAGCAGCTTTAGCAATGCAATCTGGAGCAACTTTTTCAGCAACGGCAGCACAATATGGCTTCAATGCAGCACTTTTAGCGTGCCCACTTACTTGGATTGTCATTGCCATTATTGCAGTTATAGCGGCAATATATTTGGTTGTTGCTGCTATTAACAAAGTGCAGGGGACAACCTATAGTGCCACAGGCGTAATATGTGGTCTGGTAGCAACGGCAGGAGCATTTATTGTGAATACGGGAGTAGGGCTATTAAATGGGCTGATACAGCTCATATGGAGTATTTTTGTCGAACCGTTTTTAGGTATTGTTGAATGGGTGCTCAATGTTACAAATGGAGGATTTGACAGTTTTGGCGGAGCAGTTGCAAATCTGATCGGAAATATCATTTCATGGTTTTTATCGCTTGGCGAGGTTGTCACCAAGATTATTGATGCGATTTTCGGAACAGATTGGACAGCGGGGCTTAATGCGTTACAGAACAATGTGCTTGCGTGGGGGAAAAATGAAAATGCAATCACGCTTGACAGGGAAGCGCCCACAATCGCTTATCGTGCAAGTTACAGTGATGCCTATAACAAGGGATATGATTTCGGGCAGGGCGTAGAGAACAAGATTTCCGACTTTTTCGGTGGTATTAAGGATCTTGGAAACAGCGGAGACACCGGAGCGTTAGGTAGCTATGGAGCCGCATCTGATATGGCTGCGAATGTCGCTAACATAGCAGGTGATACATCGAGCATTTCGGATTCGTTGGATGTGTCGGAAGAGGATCTGAAGTATCTGCGAGATATTGCGGAGCAGGAAGCAATCAACCGTTTTACAACGGCGGAAATCAAGGTCGATATGTCCGGTATGAGTAACACCGTACACAATACAAATGACCTGGATGGCATCGTGGATGGACTGACAACCAGAGTTTTACAAGCGATGGAAGTAGTCCGGGATGGTGCTTAAAAGTGTCGACAAATGCGGAAGGGAGGTGTATACTAAAAATTACAAATATAAAAGGGGAGGTTCAGATATGGGACTGTTTGGGAAAAAGATACCAGATGGCATAAGAGTTGTGTTTTATGAGGGCGACTTGGAGGGATTTCAATGCAATTTCGCAAGTCAATTGCTATTAATGGACGATGTTCTGCGAATTACAAAGATTAACCCTTATGTGGAAGCAAGGTTAGATAGAAACAGAATATCTTCAATAGATATTTTTTCGGAAGTAGAATATATGGCAAAATATAAAGGAGCATCTGTTCAGACATCAAAGGTAAAAGAAATTCCGAAAGCGTACTATGTCATTAATTATGTTGATAAAAATGGAGAAAAGAAGCATTTGGATTTTTGGGGAACGGCATCGGAATCACTAAAAATAATGAAAATGCGAGAACAGTTACAGAAGGATAAACCGTCATTATCATATGATATTTAATAGTTATCCCCGCTTACATAACGTAGGCGGGGATTTTTGTAAATAAGGTCTTGCTTAGTCAGAAGTGGTCTCTTTGCGTGTGGAAATGGTAATATCGTTTTTGGTTTTGGTAACAGTATTGTAAGTGGTAATTTCATCTTCCAGAACATGAGATAAAATATTATTAAATTGCTGTATGATGTATAATTTGTCTATTTCTTTAATTTGGTGCTGAGGGATAGGAGTTGTGTTATCTTTATTAAGAAAATTTTCCATATTACACCAATCGGCAGGGGTCCTTATTTTGTATAAAAGGATACTTTTTAATAGATGCTCAAATTCTGGTTGTATAATTATAAAATTCAAAATATCAGATAGGGAAATTCCATTGTATTTATCTATTATTAATGGAAGTTGCTTTAATTTTTGAATTGCTTCATCTGAAAGATTTAATTGGTCGCATATAGTTCTGTTTTCTGATGATTTAGAATTAGTAATTCCTATTAGGTAATCTGTTGTTACATTAAAATAATTTGCAATTCGTATTAGTGTTTCATAACTCGGTTGTTGATCGCCACGTTCGTATTTGCTTAGAGAGGAATAGGATATATTCAAGTCATTAGCAACATCACGTAATGATTTGTGCATTTCAGTGCGCAATTCTTTTATTCTAATCATATATGTGTACCTCCTAGAAACATAATAACATAAATTGGATAAATTGTAAAAATATATATTGACAAAGCATTGATTGGAAAATATAATAATAAATGTGTTCTGATAGTAAACACGAAAGGAGATGAGTAGAAGTGAAAAGAGTAATAATTGAACTCGATGAAGAGTTTCACAAGCAGTTAAAAATCTTTTGTTTCACGAATGATATTACGCTGAAAGATTATATTACTGGTTGCGTAAAAAGGGATTTGGAATTAAAAAAAGAGCAAACACGATAACTTTGGCGAGTGCGTGTTTACTCTCGTAACTGGAAATAAGTGCAAGCACTATTTCTATGTGCATTGTAGCTTATTTCCGTGGAAAAGTCAATTTTTGAAGAAAGGAAATGAATTACAGTGAATGAATTAATGGAACAGGTAAACAAGACACCTATTGAGATTGCGCTTGGCATCGATGAAGAGGGAATGACTACGGCAAGAAAGCTGTATGCGTTCTTGGAGTTAGACAGCCGCAACTATTCAAGATGGTGCAAAAGCAACATCAGTGAAAACGAATTTGCCGATGAAAACGTTGATTATTGGGCATTCGTCATTAATGAAGAATGGGGTGGGCAGGCTACAACTGATTACAAACTGACAGCCCATTTCGCAAAGAAACTTTCTATGAAGGGGAACGGCGAGAAAGCAGAAGAAGCGCGTGAGTACTTTACACATTTGGAGGAACGTGTGAAACAGAAAGCCATTGACTTTTCACAGCTTTCGCCAGAACTCCAAATGTTCAGCAGAATATTTCAATCGGTTGCAGAGCAGCAGTTAGAACAGAAGCGACAGGCAGAAAAAGTGGAACAGCTCGATAAAAAGGTCGACTCCATTAAGGATGTAATCGCACTGAATCCGAATAGTTGGAGAACGGACAGCGCAAAGATTATCAATAAAATTGCTTTGCAGATGGGAGGATATGAGCACATAAAGGCTATTCGAGAAGAAAGTTATAAACTTTTGGAAGAACGCATGGGAGTGGCATTGAGCATACGGCTTAGCAATAAGAAGAAAACACAAGCATTGAACGGCGTAAGCAAGTCCAAGATAGACAAACTTAATCAGTTAGATGTAATCGCCGACGACAAAAAGCTCATTCAAGGTTATGTATCCGTTATTAAGGATATGGCAATCAAGTATGGGGTTACGGAGGTGGCTGCATATGTATAATTTCTATGTGATTGAGGGCAAAAAACTCATTAACTATAAACCTGGTTACGAGCAGTACACAAGGGCATTTACTCGGGTGGAAGAGGAACTGGAACAAAAAGCAGAGGGAATTTCATTAGAACAGTTAAAAAGATTATTCCCGGAGTTATTTGTTCGGAGCCTGTATTTATTCATAAAATATGTACCGGTGGCTTACGAAAAAGTTGAAAAAAGTAATCTTGAAGAGGAAATGATACAATATTTCTGGGCATTTATCGAGTCAGTAAGTGCCAGAATAGGATGTCTTACTCCACAGGAATTTGTCCGGTTGTTCCCGATAACTAAGGAATATGATGGCGAAAAGTATGGCATGAAAGATTACTTTTATACTGCACAGAAGATTAAAGCGATGCCGGATGAACCTATTGGAGAGGAGAATGTAAGCGAATTTTTATTCAATTACTGCAATAGGGACATTGAAGAGTATATGGTTACTTGGATGGGAATTGTGAATAGACTGCATATGCTCAATGGCGGGCGAGACATAACACTTGAATTTTTTGAGGATATTGGGATGCCAGTACATACATTCCATGAGGAAGCAGGATATATGGTTAATGATGAAACAGGCGAGCAATTCAAAATCAAGAAATCTACTAAGAGGGCAAGAAAATTGTTTAGCGTGGTATCTGATTAGTAGGAGGTGCAATATGGATAGAACGGCATTAAAGGAACGTGAGAAAATTATTGAGTTAATGAGCAGCGAGGCGGACAATCAACCAATGGCAAGCCAGAGAGTAATAGAAGCACGAGATGTTCTTGATGATGCGCTAGAAGAATATATTGTTGCCGTGCAGGAAGATGCTTTTTACTGGGGATACATGACAGCTATGAAGCGGTGCGAGAAAGCTGGGGTGGTAAGATGACAGAAGTAGAGAGAATGACAGTGGAACTGTTAGAAGAAATGGATGATATGTCACCGGAGGATATTGAGAATTTCAGAAGGGAATGGTTTGAAAAGTTAGAGCCGGAGCAAATTCGCAATGAAAAGGTTGACGACTATGTTAATGCTGTGTGTGATGTGGCAATTAGCAGAGCAAAGAAGAGACTGGAAGTAGCATAAGGTAATTAGAGAGCTTGGAAACAGGCTCTCTTTTTATATATTATTTTAATAGGAAAGGAGGAATGACCGTGGCATACAGATTGTATATGGATGGCATTTTATTTCCCGTTACGCCGTCCAAGATCACCATGAAAATCAACGGCAAAAATGAAACGGTCACACTGATCAATGAGGGGGAAGCCAATATTTTAAAAAGCCCCGGTCTGACGGACGTGGATTTTGAGCTGCTGCTTCCGGCGGTGCAGTACCCGTTTGCGGTATACCCGAGCGGATTCCGTCCGGCAAAATACTATCTGGACAAGCTGGAAGCGCTGATGAGCGCCAAGAGTGCATTTCAGTATGTGGTCACGCGAACGGATGGAACGAATCAGCGTTTGTTTGATACCAGCATGAAGGTATCGATTGAAAGCTACGACATCGTGGAGGACGCGGGGGAAGGGCTGGATGTAACGGTAAAAGTAAAGCTCCGGCAGTACCGGGAATTCACAACCAAGGCGTGTACGATTGACATTTCGCTTCCGAAGCCGAGAGCTGCAATGCAGGCAGCAAGAGCGGCATCATCCAACGCGCCGTCCGGCGGGTCTTACACAGTGAAAAAGGGGGATTGCCTGTGGAAGATTGCAAAGCAGTATTATGGGAACGGAAGCAAGTGGGGAACGATTTACAATGCCAATAAGTCGGTGATCGGCGGGAATCCGAATCTGATCTATCCGGGGCAGGTACTTGCCATTCCGGCGGCGTAGGAGGGACATATGTACGAGTTATTGATACAGCATGATAGCACGGCGTATATGCCGCCTGTGAAAGAAGAAGTGAAGGTTACGACGGAGCGGCAGATCAGCCCCGGAGTGCTCGAATTCAGCTTTGTGGACACTGGAATCAACATTGGAAATGGTGATCCGGTTCGGTTCAAGGATGCAGATGGAAAAGAAGTGTTCTATGGATTCATTTTTCGCATGAAACGCGATCGCAGTAACATTGTGACGATTACGGCATATGACCAGATCCGGTATCTGAAGAATAAGGATACGCTCGTATATGAGAATAAGACGGCGGATGGTGTGGTGGCGCTGATCGGTGAGAAGTATGGATTTAACATCGGTACACTTGCCAATACGGTGTGGGTGATCGCGTCGCGGGTGGAAGATAATGTGTCGCTGCTTGATATGATCAGTAATGCCCTGGATCAGACGTTGCAGAATACGGGGGACTTGTACATCCTGCATGACGATTTTGGAAAGCTGAATTTGTCTTTCCTCGGTGATATGTATGTGCCGGTCATGATCGATGCGGAAACTGGCCAGAATTATGACTATGAGTCTTCCATCGATGAAAATACCTATAACCGGATCAAACTGGTTTATGACAATGAGGATGCCGGGAAGCGGGAGGTTTATATCGCACAGGATTCATCCAATATCAACAGGTGGGGGATTTTACAGTATTTTGATGCGCTGCAAAAAGGAGAAAACGGGCAGGCAAAGGCGGACGCGTTATTACAGCTTTACAATAAGGAGACGCGGACGCTGACAGTCAAGGATGCCGCCGGAGACTCACGGGTGCGCGGTGGATCGCTCGTCGTGGTGCAGCTTGATCTCGGTGACGTGAAGCTTCAGAATCTCATGTTGGTGGAAAAATGCGTTCACAAGTACGGCGAGAGCAAACACACAATGGATTTGACAGTATCGGGAGGTGATTTTAGTGCATGACGCAAATGATTTTGTCCGGGCGGTGCAGCAGGTATCGACGAATGCGAATGATGCCGGGTATCCGGCTACGGTGATGTCCGGGATGGTAACATCTTCCAGCCCTTTAAAAATCAAAATCGAACAGAGATTTGAGATCAGCGGAAGCATGCTGATTCTGCCGGAACATTTGAAAGAGCGTGAAATCAAGGTGACAGTAAAGCCGACACATACCGAGGACGGCGGTACGCCGGAGCATAACCATGAATATGGCGGCGAATTAACGGTGACGGTACATAGCGGTCTGAGCGTTGGTGACAGCGTGCAGGTGGTCCGGCAGCAGGGCGGGCAGAAATATCTTGTAATCGGGAAGGTGGTGTAAGCATGATTCCGGTATCAAACCAGTTGAAAAATGTTGAAGTGGTAGAACAGCCGTCCCTCTGTCCGAGAATGATCGTGGAAAGTGAACGGATCATAGGGCAGTGCGATGATGTCGAAGCGATTAAGCAGGCGATCTATAACATTCTGAATACCGAGCGGTATCAGTATATTATTTTTTCGTGGGACTATGGTGTGGAACTTAAGGATCTGTTCGGAAAACCAATCGATTATGTTATGCCGGAGGTAGAGCGGCGCATCACGGAGGCTCTGGTGCAGGATGACAGGATTGATTCATGCGACAGTTTTGAGTTTGAGAAAAAAGGAAGAAAATTGCTGGTTACGTTCGTTGCTCATACGAAATTTGGAAGCGTTCCGGCACAGAAGGAGGTGGATGTATAAGTGTACGAGGAGCAGACGTTTGATGCAATTATGCAGAGGATGCTTGAGCGCATTCCGGATACGCTGGATAAGAGAGAAAGCAGTCCTGTATATATGGCGCTTGCACCGGCGGCGGTCGAATTGGCATCGCTGTATGTTGGATTTGATTGCATGCTGGCGGAGACATTCGGCGATACAGCATCGCGGGAGTACCTGATCCGGTTATGTGCGGATAGGGGTATCACACCTAAGACAGCTACGTATGCGGTACTGGAATTAGAGTCGGATGTGGAGGTACCGGTCGGAACACGGTTTACCGGCGGGGATCACATTTATAAGGTAACTGCAAGCGGACAGGTAACCTGTGAGCAGCCGGGGGCTGCCGGGAACGAATACCTGGGGGATGTTATCCCGGTGGAGTATGTGATGGGGCTCACGACGGCAAAACTTACGCGTGTGTTGATCTACGGAGAGGACGACGAGGATACCGAAACTCTTAGATTGCGGTATCAGGAATCTTTCAATGAACGGGCTTTTGCCGGGAATGCAAAGGACTATCATGACAAAACACTGGGAATAGCAGGAGTTGGCGCTGTTAAAGTGATCCGGGCATGGAATGGTCCGGGAACGGTCAAACTTGTGATTTTAGACAGTGTTTTCGGAAAGGCAACGGATGTATTGATTCAGACGGTGCAGAAAGAATTTGACCCGAATAAAGACGGGCATGGCGATGGCCTTGCACCGATCGGGCACGCGGTGACAGTTGACACCGCATCCGAAGTCACTGTTAATATTGCGGCGACGATAACCTATGATAACGGGTATGACCTTAATACCTGCAAGACCCAGATCGAGACAGCCATAGAGGAGTATTTTGCCGGACTTAGAAAGAACTGGGAAAATCAGTCAAAACTGGTTGTGCGGATTGCGTCTATTGATGCAGCGATCATGGGAGTGAAAGGCGTGGTAGATGTGACCGGTACAACGCTTAACGGCGGGGGAAACGTCGAGTTAACAGAATATGAGATCCCGGTGCTGGGGGTGGTTACTTATGGCTGATCGTTATATCAATCTTAAGGAACTGCTCCCTTTGTATTTGCAGGCGTATAAGGAACTTGCCGCACCTATGGATGCGGAAACACCGGAGTTCCAGATAATTGAGGCGGAACATAACAGGATCATTGCCAACCGTTATATCGTGACCTGCGATGAGGAGGGCATTGTTCGATATGAGCAACTCATGGGAATCCAGCCCAAGGCAGATGATACGTTGGAAGACCGGATTTTCAGATGCATAACAAAGTGGAATGTGTGTCTGCCGTACAATTATGCTTTCCTCGATCAAAAGTTAAGGGAACTATGTGGAGCTGAATATACGTTGGATCTGGACATTGCTGGCCAGACCGTAACAGTTAAAGTGGGACTTGCGCAGAAGAATCAGTATGATGTGGTCGCGGAAATGCTGGAAGAGATAGTTCCATGCAACTTACAGTTGAATCTTTCTTTACTGTACAATCAGTACCAGGCGCTTAAACCATATCCACATATTATTCTGGCGCAGTTTACACATTGGGAATTGCGGAATTTGAGCATCCCCCGGAATTTAAGTGCTGCGGTAGAGAATATAGCGGCGTATACAGTGGATGATCTGGCACGCTTCACAGTGGAAGAGGTTGCGGATATAGGAATCAGAAAGAAGGTATGAGATGAAACTTACGGATTTATTCAAATTCAAGCTGTTTGAACGAAAAGACGTTGCAGATCTGGCGGTGGTCAATGAGAACTTCCAGACGGCGGAGAGCGAGATTGACAAGCGGCTGCTCAAAACTGCGGTGCAGAACACGAACACAGTCACAGAAGCGGGATATGCACTGGATGCCAGACAGGCGAATCCGAATGTTAAGGGATCGCTGGCTGAACTGATTGCGGCGTTGAGCGAAATGTTGACAAGTCATAAAAGCTCTGGCGATCATGATAGCAGATATTATACAAAAACAGATATGAATACGATGCTTGCCAGAAAAGCTGATAGCGAGCACAACCATGACAAGGTGTATTATACAAAAGCATTTGTTGATGGTCTGCTTGCGTTGAAAGCAGACCTTACACATTATCACGATAACAGGTACTATACTGAAGCGGAGACGGATGCAAGAATGGCAAAGGCAGCTCGATATGTGGGCTTATATGAACAGGAGATTACGTTGGCAGCGGGCGGGGAATTTTACCAGGCAATTCCAAGTACGTATCAGAATGGGGGATATATTTATTTTATAAACTGCTCGGGTAACTCGTTGAATTTCACGGCCAACATGGAAGGATATAATATGGCTGTGAAGAATAGGGGCGCAAGTACGCTGGCAACTCGAGTGCAGGTGTATTTTTTTAGCATTGGCGTATAAATCAAGAAGAAAGGGAAAAAGTATATGAAGTTGAAAACCTCAAAAGACACTTACGAAATTGTAAGTGCAAACCATGAAAACGGAAAATTGAATATTGTATTTGAAAACCAGTCCTGCGAATCTTTGCAGGATATTTTTTCGGTCAAAAATGATCTGGCACGGCTGGAGATTTATGATCATGATGAGCGGACCAGCATTATCACTGAGTATGTGGTGCTTGAACGTGTGGTGCTTGAGGATAATCATGCGACGGTAGTTCTCGGAAGAGAAAGTGACGACTATTCGCAGCGCGTCACGGATCTGGCATCAAAACTTGCGGAGGCATCGGCAACCGCATCGGAGATGGCGGAAACAGTTACCGCGACAAATAAGACGGTTGATGGAAATACAACCGATATTCAGAAGCTTGCTGCCGATATGGATTATCTGGCTATGCAGATGGAGGTGACATTGGATGAGTAAACATTATGAAAAGGTAAAAGGGTATTATGACAAGAAACTTTGGAGCAAAACCCGTGTGTACAATGCGGTAGGAAAGTGGATCACAGCCGGGGAATATGAGGAGATCACCGGGGAGACATATGAGGAACCGGCGAAGAAAAGTGCCGAGGAAGATACAACTATGATGTAGGAGGAGAATCATGAAACAGACGGAGAATTATGGCTTTAACGTACCGGAGGAACATGAATTTTATGATGTTGCAGTGCAGAACGAGAACTGGGAGAAGTTAGATGCGGCTTTAACACAAATCGAGAGCCGGCTGCAGGAAATTGCAGAAGCAAAACAGTAACAGAACCATAGTCATAGCGCCGAACAATTGATCTTTTTGATCGAACGTCCGGCGCTATTCAGTTGGCACAAACCTGCATAAGCAGTGTTTTATACTTATAAGGAAAGAGAGGAAATGATATGGAATCAATCATCACAGCACTTATAACAGGCGGGCTGACGCTGATCGGCACGGTAATGACGGTCAGCAGTGGTCAGAAAAAGACGGACCATAAACTCGAGATGGCGCAGGCGGTTACGGACTGTAAGCTGGACGAGCTTACCAGAGAGGTAAGGATGCACAACAACTTCGCGCAGCGTGTGCCGGTCATCGAGGAGCAGGTAAAAGTTATCAATCACCGCATTGCGGACTTAGAGGAGGGAAAGTAGTATGTTGAAAAATTGTGTACTCAGAGTATCAGTAGACACGCAGAAATGGGCGAAAGCCGCGGGCATCAGAGCGCTTAAGACGATGGCACAGACTGCGGTTGCAGTAATCGGTACCGGAGCAGTAATCTCGGCAGTAGATTGGAAGATGGTAGTATCATCCGCGATTGTGGCGGGTGTTGTGTCGCTGCTCACGTCTGTTGCAGGAATTCCGGAAGTGGAGGGATAATTTATGGCGAACAAAAGAATTGGACAGGCAGGACTTGACCTTATCAAGCAGTACGAGGGATGCAGACTGGCAGCATACCGGTGCGCCGCCGGTGTATGGACCATCGGGTACGGTCACACGGCGGGCGTACATAGCGGCATGACAATCACACAGGCGCAGGCGGACGCATATCTGCAGCAGGACATTGCGAAGTTTGAGGGATACGTCAACAATCCCGCATACGTTCCGATCACGGAGCAGCTTAACCAGAATCAGTTTGATGCGCTGGCCAGCTTTGCCTTTAACTTGGGCGCCGGAAATCTCCGGAAGCTTTGCAAAGGCAGAACAGCGGCGCAGATCGCTAGAACTATGCCGAATTATAACAAGGCGGCAGGCAAGGTGCTGGCAGGATTAAGGCGGCGCCGGGCGGCAGAGCAGGCATTGTTTAACAAGCCGGTAAGCGGCACGGCGGCACCGGCACAGAATCAGAATACGGAGGATTACAACATGAAGACGATCAAAAAGGGTAGCAAGGGCAACGCGGTAAAGGTATGGCAGATCATCATCGGCGCGGCTGCGGACGGCATTTTCGGCAGCGGCACGGAATCGGCAACCAAGACTTGGCAGAGCAATCACGGGCTGACTGCGGATGGAATTGTCGGTAAGATGAGCTGGAAAGCAGGACTGGAAGCATTGTAAGAGTATGACCGGCGGGAGAAATCCTGCAATTATGTTATTTCGCAAAAAACAGTTGGCATAGGTTACACCCTATGTCATTATATATACATAAGGAGTGAGATTATGATTAGTATAGAAAAAGCATATAGAATTGCGAATAGTTTTTTTGTGGAGAATGATTATGTGGGAGTTTATGAAGTAAGAGAAAATGAAGATAGTTGGTTATTTGTCCCGCAATGCAAGTCCGCTTGTTATGGGGTTGCTAATGTGTGTGTTCCAAAGAATGGAGACGAACCTTATGTATTCAGTACTACAGATACAGATGGAGCAGTTATGTGGGAAAGAGGGAAAAAGGTTTCTATAATAAAGAAATAGTACAACCGGATATATTGGAATATTTGATGTTAATCAGATGGATAGGCAGAACTTTTTTGGGGTGTGGTTACGATAAAAAATATTATGTAAACTGACATGCGTAATGCCTGTATTTACTGATAAACAGGACGATCCATGTAAGATAGAAAACAAAATTTTGGTACATTTTTAGAATTGAACAAATGTTCGAATTGCGATATGATTAGTGTATAAAGAATATGCACATTGAGCATAAAAATAGCCCGGAACGTTGGGACGAAACCGAGCTACTTGACTTAATTAAGTTGTACATAGTATAACATATTTCGACACTTTTCTCAAGTTTTTCTTGTAGTTCAATACAAATGCAGTATAATAAAAGAAAAACGTTGGGAGAGTGTAATTCATGAAGATGATAGGACTGGTTGCATATGGGTTTTCGGTAAAGGATTCAAGGAATCAACGACTGGAGCTGCATAATATTTTAGGAAGTAACATTATTCAAAAATTTAGCGAGCAAATTGCCTTAGATATTAACGAGTATAGTGATGATAAAAGTGCCGAACGTGTATTTTGTTTTGACAAGAATGAATCCGAGACTTATACAAACGATAATGGACAAGAAATATTTAGTGTGCTTTTTGCAAGGGTTAAAACTGGTGAATATGGTATGCAGTCTGAAATTGTTAACAGCACAACAGGGGAAGTTACTCACAAAAAATCTGAAAATGAGGCTGACGTAATGCCTTTTGGGTTTTCAATATGTGTTCCAGCAGGACAATGCGATAATGGAATTATTGTTTTACAAACAATAGGTAACTATGGAATAAAAGTTGCTTTGAATAGAAAACTAGATAGTATGGTTAAGCAACTGGATCCCGATTTGAGATTTGAAATGGGAGTAGTTGTGCCAAGACTTGTTCTAAATAGATTTTTTGAACACGGAGTATTAAAGGCGTTAAGATTTATTCAGTATGAAATACCTGCTGATGAATCTGAAAGATTGGGACTAAATCATAATACAAACGAGGCAAGTAAGGAGGTAATAATACGTAAGCCAGTTGGCTTTTTACAAAATAATGCGAGGAAACTTAATGAATGGAGAAATGGAGAAATAATTTATAGCGATGTAGTTCAAATAGAGGGTTTTGATTATGATGAATTAAAAATGGATTTCAAACTCGGTAAAACATCAAAGACAATTAGTTTAAAGAATATAGACAATTTACAGATGACAGAGGATGTAACAGATGAAGTAACATTGGAAGGGGGACATCCTACATTTGATACTTTAAAAAATGTAATGCGAGATACTGGAAAAGATTATCTGATTGAAAAGGGGCTAATTGTTGAATAAAGGAGGAATATTTTGCAAACCTTGAGGGAAGCAGTTGAATTTCTTATAAGTCCATCAATGCTGATTATAATATCTATATCAGCTTTTTTGATCGGGAGATTTTTTTTTAAGATAAGTAATGGCAAGTGTATCGATATCGTAAAGAATCACTTGAATTGTTTTAGAAAAGCGGGCGGTAAACTATCCGTAATATCTATCATTTTATATTTTGGCGTTCCGCTATTGTTAGCGGTAGCTATGGCAATGATTCACAAGATAAACAATGATGTTATCAATATTATTACTATAATAGTTTCTATACTGACATCTATGTTTTTTACGGTTTTGGCTTTTGCCCTTGACATAAAAGCCAAAACAAGCGAAAGTAGCAGTTATTGCGCAAGTGATGCTAAAATTATAAGTGATGTTTTAAAAGATACTTATTATTCGATTATGTTTGAAATTTTAGCGAGTATTATACTATTAATATTTTGCTTTATAGATTTGTTTGCATCAAAGTTTAACGTTATCGAAAGCGTTATTGTTTACTATATGACGTTAGTAATATTGGCAAATTTATTTATTGTACTTAAGAAGATTTATAAAGTGCTTGAAAAAATGATGAATTAGTTTTAAACAAGTTCCCCCGGGGAATCAAGTTTTCTTGATTCCCCGGGGGTTACTTTATATTCCCATCGGAACCCCAATCATCGCCGTAGAATCCGGCTACGTAGAAGCGATCGGTTGGAACCAGTACGGCGGATGGCGCATCGGCATCCGCAGCTTTGACGGGAAGCGCTACTATTATTATGCGCATCTGCGCCAGAACTATCCGTACCGGGAACAGTTGAAGGAGGGCGATGTCGTGACGGCAGGGGATGTGATCGGCTATATGGGGCATACCGGGTACAGCACGAAGGAAAATGTCAACAACATAGACACGGTTCATCTGCATTTCGGGCTGCAGCTGATCTTTGACGAGTCGCAGAAAGAGGGAAACAACGAGATCTGGGTGGACTGTTATAATCTGACGCGCTTTTTGTATAAGAACCGTTCCGCGGTGCAGAAAGTGGGGGAAAGCAGGGAGTGGAAGAGGACGCTGCAGATGACGGATCCGGCGGTTGTAAAATATCAGAAAACCGTAAAAAAACAGTGAAAAAATATTGACAATAGAAGCGGGAGGGTGGAAAATTTTGATATACGGATAGGGAGGAGGAGTGTCTGTGATAGAACGTCGATGGATTCAAAAAGGGTATCGGATTTTTTTTGCTATTGCACTTCTTATCTGTGTGGGAGGCATTCCGGCATATGCAGAAGAACTGGTACCGGACGCTGGGGAAATCACCGGCAGGGTATTATTTATCAGTTCTTATTCCTATGCATGGGAGACGGTTCCGGAGCAGATTTGCGGAATAAAAGAAGCGTTGGGCGACGGTGTACAGCTGGATTATCAGTTTATGGATACCAAAAATGTCGAGACGGCGGAGAGTGAACAGCTTTTTTACCAGACGCTTGCATACTATCTGAAGATGGTTCCGGCGTATGATGTTGTGATTGTAGGGGATGATGCGGCGTTTCAGTTTGCAATGACGTATCGGGATGAGCTGTTTGCGCAGACGCCGGTTGTTTTTGAGGGAGTCAATGACGGGGAACTGGCGAAGAAGGCGGCAGCAGACCCGCTTGTGACGGGCGTGGTTGAGACGCTCTCTTATGAGAATACGATCACGCTGGCAAAGAAGCTGTATCCGGATGCAAGACAGGTGGTAGGAATACTGGATGATACGGTGACCGGAGAGGGCGAACGCAAGGAATTCCAGTATTACGATACTGTTTTTCCAGAGTTGGACTTTGTAGAGATCGACGCTTCAAAGCTCTCCCAGGAAGAATTAAAAAGACAGGTTGCTGCGCTGGGGGAGGAGAGCATTCTGGTCTATATTATGTGCAGCAGGGATGGCGACGGGAATGTGTACGCGGCGGCGGAAGCGATCCAGATGCTGAGTGATGTGGCGCAGATTCCGATGTTTTCAATTGTCTCGCACGGTATGGGAAAAGGATTTTTAGGCGGCGAGATTGTCTCGCAGGAACAGATGGGAAAAAGGGCAGGAGAAATGGCGGTGCAGATACTGGAGGGCACGGATTGTGCAGGGATCTCCATTGTGATGGAGCCGCCGAAGGTATATTGCTTTGATGAAAATGTGATGCGCAGGTTTGGAATCAGTGCATCAAAGCTTCCCGGGGATGCAGTCATCATCAATCACAGGGAGACCTTCTGGGAAAAGAACCGGGATACGATCAGGGCAACGCTGGTGATTGCTGCCGTGGCGTTGGCAATGGTGGCATGGCTGGCGGTGGACAATATGCGCCGACGCAAAATGAACGAAGTGATTACCAGGGCAAACGAAAAACTGTCTTACAGTGCACATTATGATGTACTGACACACCTTAAGAACCGTAGTGTCTTTATGGAAGATATCAGGCAGCGGATTGTCTCCGGGGAAGAATTTACGGTTTTTATGTATGATCTGGATAATTTTAAGCGGGTGAACGACACCTACGGACACAATACAGGGGACGAGGTGCTGCGCGAAGTGGCACTTCGGTCGCTGGCGGTGGAGGATGGCCATTTCACACCGTACCGCCTGGCAGGAGATGAGTTTGTAGCACTGATCGACTGCGGCGATTACAGGGTCATAGAGCGATATGCATCTGGTTTGATGGAACGTCTGCAAAAGCCGTGCAGAATGGGAGAGGCGGACGAGACACTGGGAGTCAGTCTCGGAATCGCGGTGTGGCCGGAACACGGAGTGGATGCAACGGAACTTCTGGCAGCGGCGGATGCTGCAATGTATACAGTGAAGAAAAACGGAAAAAATGGATATGCATTTTATAAGGAGCCATGTGCACCATAGGAAACGGTGCACATGGCTCCTTTTTAAGAGTAGAAATACGACTTATTTTTTCATGCCGGCGCGTTTTCTTAAGGTTGGATCAAGAATACGCTTGCGGATACGAAGACTCTCCGGTGTAACCTCCAGGAGCTCGTCGACATCGATGAAATCGAGTGCCTGCTCCAGACTTAAAATCTTAGGCGGAACCAGAGTCAGTGCCTCGTCCGCAGAAGAGGAACGCGTGTTGGTCAGGTGCTTTTTCTTGCAGACATTCAATTCGATATCCTCGGCTCTGGAAGATGAACCAATGACCATGCCGGCGTATACCTTTTCGCCAGGTCCAATAAAGAGCGTACCGCGATCCTGTGCGGAAAACAGACCGTAGGTTACGGACTCACCGGTCTCAAATGCGATCAGGGAACCGAGCTTGCGGTAAGCGATCTCGCCCTTGTACGGTGCATAGCCGTTGAAAATGGTGTTGATGATACCGTTACCCTTGGTATCCGTCATAAATTCACCACGGTAACCGATCAGGCCGCGGGACGGGATGTTGAACTCCAGACGTGTGTAACCGCCGGTAATCGGTTTCATGTTCAGCATTTCGCCCTTGCGCTGGCTTAACTTTTCGATGACGGCACCGGTAAATTCATCCGGTACATCGACATAAGCAAGCTCCATCGGCTCTAACTTCTTGCCGTTCTCATCCGTGTGGTAGAGAACTTCAGCTTTGCTGACGGCAAACTCATAACCCTCGCGGCGCATGTTCTCAATCAGTACGGACAGATGAAGCTCACCGCGGCCGGATACTTTGTAGGAATCCGGGCTGTCCGTTTCCTCGACACGCAGAGAAACATCGGTGTTTAATTCGCGGAACAGACGGTCTCTTAAATGACGGGAGGTAACGAATTTACCCTCCTGTCCGGCGAGCGGGCTGTCATTTACGATGAAATTCATGGACAGTGTCGGCTCGGAAATTTTCTGGAACGGAATGGCAACCGGATTCTCAGGTGCGCAGATGGTATCACCGATATGGATATCTGCAATACCGGAAATAGCTACGATGGAACCGATCTTTGCCTCTGTGACATCCACCTTGTTCAGACCGTCAAACTCGTAAAGCTTGCTGATGCGGACGCGTTTCTGCTTGTCAGGCTCGTGGTGGTTGACAACAACCGCCTCCTGATTGACTTTTAAGCAGCCGTTGTCGACCTTTCCGATACCGATACGTCCGACATATTCGTTGTAATCGATGGTGCTGATCAATACCTGGGTGTTGGCGTCCGGATCGCCCTCCGGTGCAGGGATATAGTCAAGGATCGTGTCGAACAGCGGAGTCATATCCTTTTTGTTGTTCACCAGATCGTCAAGCTCGCGGACTGCGTAGCCGTCTCTTGCAGAAGCAAAAAGGAACGGGCAGTCAAGCTGCTCCTCGGAAGCGTCCAGATCCATGAAAAGCTCAAGCACTTCGTCCACAACCTCGTTCGGACGTGCCTCCGGACGGTCGACTTTGTTGAGACACACGATAACCGGAAGAGAAAGCTCGAGCGCTTTCATCAGAACGAACTTGGTCTGCGGCATAACGCCCTCGAAAGCGTCAACGACCAGCACAACGCCGTTTACCATCTTAAGGACACGCTCAACCTCGCCGCCGAAATCAGCGTGGCCAGGGGTGTCGATGACGTTGATCTTAGTTCCTTTATAAGTAATCGCTGTATTTTTGGAAAGAATCGTGATACCACGCTCTCTCTCAATATCATTAGAGTCCATGACACGCTCCTGAACCTCCTGGTTCTCACGGAACACGCCGCTCTGTTTTAACAATTCATCGACCAGAGTGGTCTTGCCGTGATCGACATGGGCGATAATTGCAATGTTACGGACATCTTCACGTTTCATTTTCATATACAAAATCTCTCTTTCCTGTGTGAAACCTAGTCTAAAAAAGTAACCAATCTATTTTATCATATTTTCGGAGATGCGCAAGTGGTACTTGCGACAAAATCCGCCATTTCATTCCCTTTGTTATCGACATGTTGCATGAAAATTCTGGCACCGGACGTGATAAAAATAATGTGTCAGGCAGATCATACCAGCAGAACGGAACGAAAAAGAAGAACAACGCAAAAAAGAGTATGGTCGTAAGAAGGGAGAAAGATTCATGGCAGATAAAATTTTTGAAAACAACCAGGTGTCAATTATGGGAGAGATTGTATCTGATTTCCGGTTCAGTCACGAAGTGTACGGAGAGGGATTTTATATGGTGGATGTGGCAGTGAACCGCCTGAGCAATTATCTGGATTACATTCCGCTAATGATATCCGAACGGTTGATTGACGTAAATGCAGATTACATAGGACAGATCATTTATGTGAACGGGCAGTTCCGTTCGTTTAACCGGCATGAGGAGAAAAAGAACCGCCTTGTCTTATCGGTGTTCGTGCGGGAACTGGAGTTTTTGGAGGAACTGCAGGAGGATATGAAGAGCAACCAGATTTTTCTGGACGGATATATCTGCAAGGAACCGATTTACCGGAAGACGCCGCTGGGACGGGAGATTGCGGATCTTCTGATCGCCGTCAACCGTTCCTACGGAAAATCAGACTATATTCCATGCATCTGCTGGGGCAGAAACGCCCGGTTTGCCTCTGGCTTTGAGGTGGGAGGCCATGTGCAGGTATGGGGCAGAATCCAGAGCCGGGAATACGTCAAAAAGATCTCGGAACTTGAGACGGAAAAACGGGTGGCTTACGAGGTCTCCGTCAGCAAGGTGGATTTCCTGGAGGAATAATCAAAAGTTCCATTATTGACAACCGTTGTTGATAGTGCTATGTTAATTTTAACTATATGATACATATTTTGATAGAGGTTGCGTGCTTTAAGAGTAGCTTCCCGGATGTGACAGGCACAGGGGAAGGGAAGCAAAAGGAAAGCATGCCGAAAGAGCAAGGCACCTGCTGCCCTGGTTCTTGGGCATAAAGCTAAGAACTTTATGACTGTCATCTTTGCAGATGGGGCGCTATCGGTTCTGTATAATGGCATGCAGATATGCGGCAGAAGAATCAGACCGGCTCACCGAGCCGGCTTTTTTTTACTTTTTGTTCTGACTCTGATCTGACAGGGGCAAAATTGTACCATGGGCATATATTAACATAGGAGAAACGGAGGATTGACATGGCGATATTCAAGGGCGCTGGTGTAGCGATTGTTACACCCATGAAGGAAAATGAAGAGGTAAATTACGACAAGCTGGAGGAACTGGTCGAATGGCAGATTGAGCAGGGAACGGATGCGATTGTGATTGTGGGAACGACCGGAGAGAGTTCGACGCTCACTACGGAGGAGCATTCCGACGTGATCCGGGCGGCAGTGCGTTTCGCAAAGCATCGCGTTCCGGTCATTGCCGGCACCGGTTCCAACTGCACCAGAGAGGCGATTCACCTTTCCGAAGAGGCGGAAAAGGCAGGAGCAGACGGACTTTTGGCTGTGACCCCGTACTACAACAAAGCGACACAGGGCGGATTGATCCGTTACTATACAGAGATTGCCGAGGCGGTAAAGCTTCCGATTATCATGTACAACGTTCCTGGACGTACCGGCTGCAATATTATGCCGGAGACCGCAGCCACACTCTTTAAGAACGTGGAGAACATTGTGGGTATCAAGGAGGCGACCGGTAGTCTGGCTCAGGCATCCAAGCTGATGTACTTAACGGACGGCAAGATTGATTTGTATTCCGGCGAGGACGGCATCGTGGTGCCTCTGATGGCAATCGGTGCGATCGGTGTGATTTCCGTGTGGTCGAATGTGGCGCCGGCGGATGTGCACGATATGTGCGCGGCTTTCTCCGCGGGGGATCTTTTGCGCGCGAGAGAACTGCAGTTAAAGGCACAGCCGCTTGTGGATGCGCTGTTTTCCGAGGTAAACCCGATTCCGGTGAAGAAAGCATTGAATCTGATGGGACTGGAAGTGGGACCGCTTCGTTCCCCGCTCACGGAGATGACACCGGAGAATGCCGCGAAGCTTGCAGAAGCGATGAAAAATTACGGAATAAAGTTAGCATAAAAGAACAGATGACTCCGGCGGAAGGGAGCCGTAAGGCCATCCGCCGGAGTATGTGTCTGCACCGCCGGCTGCATGCGGCACGCGGAGCGGGCAGTACAGAGAAGAGAGGATAACGTACGATGATTAAGGCAATCATGAATGGATGCAATGGTAAAATGGGACAGGTCATCTCCGCAATCTGCAAGGAGGATCCGCAGATTGAGATCGTGGCGGGAGTGGATCTCTATGACGGGATCAAAAATGACTATCCGGTATTCCCGAATATTTCCGTCTGCGATGTGAAGGCGGATGTCATCATCGATTTTTCCAATGCGAAGGCCGTGGACGATCTTCTGGTCTATAGTGTGGATAAAAAGATTCCAGTGGTTCTGTGCACGACGGGATTGTCGGAGGAACAGATGGAGCAGGTAAAGGCGGCATCGGGGCAGGTAGCAGTATTAAAGTCCGCGAATATGTCGCTGGGAATCAATCTGCTGATGCAGCTTTTAGCGCAGGCGGCAACGATTCTTGCGCCGGCAGGATTTGACATGGAGATCGTGGAGAAGCATCACAACCAGAAGCTGGATGCACCGAGCGGCACAGCGCTGGCGCTGGCGGACTCCATGAATGATGCGCTGGGACATGTCTATGAATACAAATATGACAGAAGCAGCGAGCGCAAAAAGAGAGATCCGCACGAGATCGGAATCTCGGCAGTGCGCGGAGGCAGCATCGTCGGGGAGCATGAGGTCATCTTCGCGGGACTCGACGAGGTCATTGAGTTCAAGCATACCGCATATTCCCGCAGCGTCTTTGGAAAAGGGGCTGTGGAGGCGGCAAAGTTCCTCGCCGGGAAAGAGGCAGGATTTTATGATATGCAGGATGTGATCCGGGCAACGATGGAACAGGCAGACTGATTGGACAGGCAGACGGATAAGGCAGATTGAAAGCAGATACAGATGGATCGAATGGGAACAGGAGCGTGGAAACGTTTTCTGTTCCCATTTTTATACAGGGCAGAAAACGAACAAAATCTGGTCAGCAGTGCGCGGATATGTTACTATTTGAGAGGTATCTTCGATTTTGATATTCTGAGGGGGAACATATGGAAAAATATATGGAAACAGATCTGCGGTATTTAAAAAGTCTGGCAAATCAGTATCCGACCGTGGCTGCGGCAGCGACGGAGATCATTAACCTGCAGGCGATTTTAAGCCTGCCAAAGGGAACAGAACATTTCATTACAGATATTCACGGCGAGTACGATCAGTTCCAGCACGTGATCCGGAACGGTTCCGGAGCGATTAAGCGCAAGATCGAGGAAGAATTCGGGAATGCGATCAGTGCGGGAGAGAAGAAAGCGATTGCGACCCTGATCTATTATCCGGAGCAGAAGCTAGAGCAGGTGTTAAAGACAGAAGAAAATATGGAGGACTGGTATAAGGTCTCCCTGTACCGGCTGATCCGCATCTGCAAGAGCGCTTCGTCAAAATATACCAGATCCAAGGTGCGAAAAGCGCTGCCGAAAGATTTTGCGTATGTGATCGAGGAACTGCTGACCGGCAGACCGGATGTCTCCGATCAGGAAGCTTATTATAATGAGATCATCCGGTCTGTGATCCGCACAGGCCGGGCGCCGGAGCTTGTGATTGCGTTCTGCAATCTGATCCGCAGGCTTGTGGTGGATCATCTGCATGTGGTGGGAGATATTTTCGACAGGGGACCGTACCCGAATCTGATTATGGATACCTTGATGCAGCATCATTCCGTGGATATTCAGTGGGGGAACCACGATATATACTGGATGGGAGCGGCGGCGGGAAGCAGACCCTGCATCTGCAACGCGATCCGTATCTCTGCCAAGTACGGCAATCTGAACCTTTTAGAGGACGGATACGGCATCAATCTGGTGCCGCTCGCCAGACTTGCCATGAGCAGATACGACAAGGATCCCTGCACCTGCTTTAAGCTGGATTACCGGGAGGATGAGTACGATGTGCGTGACGCCATGCTGGATGAGAAAATGCACAAGGCGATTACGGTGATCCAGTTCAAGCTGGAGGGACAGATGATCATGCGTCACCCGGAGTTCGGGATGGATGAGCGGCTTTTGCTGGACAAGATCAATATCGAAAAAGGAACGGTGTGTGTGGAGGGGAAGGAATACCCGATGAAGGATCTGAACTTCCCGACGATCGACTGGAAGCATCCGTATGAACTGTCATCGGAGGAGGAGGACGTCATGGAGCGGATCACGCAGGCGTTCTTGAACTGTGAAAAATTACAGCGTCACGTCCGTTTTCTGTTCACACAGGGCAGCCTGTACAAGGTCTACAACGGGAACCTGCTCTACCACGGCTGTGTGCCGATGAACGAGGACGGAACCTTTACCAGAGTAAATGTGTACGGAAAAGAATATTCCGGCAAGGCGCTCTACGATGTGCTGGAGAATTACGCGAGAAAAGGGTACTACGCGATTGATCCCGGGGAGAAGAAAAAGGGGCTGGATATCTTGTGGTTTATCTGGGAAAACCAGAATTCCCCGGTGTTCGGAAAAGCAAAAATGACGACGTTTGAGCGCTATTTTATCGCGGACAAGGCGACGCACCAGGAGCCGAAGAACCCGTACTACCGCCTGCTGGAGGAGGAAGAGGTGGTCAACCGCATCCTCTCGGAATTCGGGCTTGAGGGCGCGGAGGCACATATCATCAACGGCCATATTCCGGTGGAGGCGAAGCGGGGAGAGTCCCCGGTAAAATGCGGCGGGAAGCTGCTCATTATTGACGGCGGATTCTCCAAGGCCTACCAGCCGAAGACGGGGATTGCGGGATATACGCTGATCTATAATTCCTACGGTCTGGTGCTTGCGGCGCATGAACCGTTTGAGTCGGTCGAAAAGGCGGTGCAGGACGGAAGCGATATCGCGTCGCATACGATTCTGGTGCAGCATGTCGTGCGACGCAAGCTGGTGGCGGATACGGACATTGGAAGGGAGCTGCGCGCTTCGATCCGTGATCTGGAGGCGCTGCTACAGGCATACCGGGACGGCATCCTGGTGGAGAAGATTTAAATAGAAAGATAGAAGGAAGCAGGAAAAGAATATGTATATCGGAAATCATCTCTCGGCGTCAAAGGGCTATGCGGCGATGGGGCGGATGGCAGTGAAGCTGGGAGCAAATACATTTGCATTTTTTACAAGAAATCCGAGAGGCGGTGCGGCAAAAGCGATTGATCCGGCGGATGTGGAAAAGCTGCTGGAACTGATGCGGGAGCAGCAATTTGGAAAACTGGTAGCGCATGCACCTTACACGATGAATCTGTGCGCGGCGAAGGAGGATATCCGCAAGTTCTCCAAGGAGATGATCGCGGACGATCTGCGCCGGATGGAGTACACGCCGGGGAATTACTACAATTTTCACCCGGGTTCCCATGTCGGACAGGGGGCGGATGCCGGAATCGAATGGATTGCGGAGGCACTTAACGAGGTGCTCACGCCGGAGCAGACGACGACGGTTCTCCTTGAGACGATGGCGGGAAAAGGCAGTGAGGTGGGCAGAAGCTTTGAGGAACTGCGCGCGATTATTGACCGTGTAGAGCTGTCCGATAAGCTTGGCATCTGTCTGGATACCTGTCATGTCTGGGATGCTGGATATGATATTGCGGGAGATCTGGATGGTGTCCTGGAGGAATTTGACCATGTGATCGGTCTGAACCGCCTGTGCGCGGTACATTTTAACGACAGCATGAACGACCGCGGTTCGCACAAAGACCGCCATGCCTGCATCGGCAAGGGAAAGATCGGGCTGGATGCGATGCGGCGTGTGGCGACGCATCCGCTGCTTTCGGACAAGCCGTTTATTCTGGAGACTCCGAATGATGATGAGGGATACCGCAGAGAGATTGCACTTTTCCGGGAGTGGAGGGAGTAGATAAGAATCCAGAGAAATACATTGCTTTTTAGAAGTGTGTGTGTTATACTTCAAATCACATGAATGCGAAAGCTTTTTCATGCAAATATTTGCCCACCAAGAGATTGGTTAAGCCCATACGGACAGGCGGGGCAGCTGCCGATGGTGGAGAGATCCACGTTATTGATTGAGTTAGAAGCTCAAATTTTATAAGTTGATGACGACTGCAGACGAAGGACTGCAGGACCCTGAATCGTATGCGATAGAGATATCACTTGTGAAACGGTCAATAAGAGTAGTAATAGCAAATATTTGCTGGCGAAGATGCCAACGTAGACTCTGATAATAGTTTTTGCAGCATGTAGGACAGATTACATAAAGTATGACTATGAGAATGTGACAAGGCAGGTGATGTGTGTGCAGCATACAGGCATCTGTCTTTTTTTTGTGTAATAGGAAACTTCGTCCCTATTACATAAAAACGCTCCGCGGGGATGCGTACCTCGCGGTGAGGTACATAATGCTTTGCATACCGCATCAGGGAGCATCAAAACAGAATGTGAGGAGAATCATGGAAGCAGGATCCCAGAAGCGCGCTCCGGTCTACGAAGCGCTGGAACAATTAAAAAAGAGAAGAGTCGTTCCTTTCGATGTGCCGGGGCACAAGAGAGGGCGTGGCAACCCGGAGCTCGTGGAACTTCTGGGGGAGAAATGTGTGAGTCTGGATGTGAATTCCATGAAGCCGCTTGACAACCTGTGCCATCCGGTGTCGGTCATCAAAGAGGCGGAGGAACTGGCGGCGGAGGCTTTCCGGGCAGATCACGCGTTTTTTATGGTGGGAGGAACAACGTCCTCCGTGCAGAGCATGGTGTTGTCGGTCTGTCGTGCCGGGGATAAGATCATCCTGCCGCGCAATGTACATAAGAGTGTGATCAATGCGCTGGTACTCTGCGGCGCTATTCCGGTCTATGTGAATCCGGAGGTGGACAAAAAGCTTGGCATTTCACTCGGTATGGAGATCTCGGAGGTGGAGCGGGCGATTCTGGAGAATCCGGGCGCGGTGGCGGTTCTTGTGAACAATCCGACTTATTACGGAATCTGTTCCGATCTGCGCTCCATCGTGAAGCTGGCACATGAACACGAGATGCTTGTGCTTGTGGATGAAGCGCACGGCACCCATCTGTATTTCGGGGAGGATCTTCCGGTCTGCGCGATGGATGCCGGTGCGGATATGGCGTCCGTCTCCATGCACAAATCCGGAGGAAGCTTAACACAGAGTTCCCTGCTTTTAACCGGCAAAAATGTCAACTGGGAGTATGTCAGCCAGATTATCAACCTCACACAGACGACAAGCGCGTCTTATCTTCTGATGTCAAGTCTCGACATTTCGCGGAGAAATCTGGCGCTGCGCGGAAGGGAATCGTTCCGCAAAGTGGCGGAGATGGCGGAATACGCCAGGGCGGAGATCAACGACATCGGCGGATATTATGCTTACGGCAAGGATATGGTAAACGGCGGAAGCGTCTATGACTTTGATGTGACGAAGCTCTCAGTCTATACGCGGGGAATCGGTCTGGCAGGAATCGAGGTCTATGATCTGCTGCGGGATGAGTACGATATCCAGATTGAGCTGGGGGACATTGCCAACATCTTAGCCTACATTTCAATCGGCGACCGCATCCAGGATATCGAGCGGCTGGTGGGAGCGTTGGCAGACGTCAAACGCTTGTATTCCAAGGATCCTGCACAGATGTTAAATACAGAATATATAAATCCGACCGTTCTTGTTTCACCGCAGGCGGCTTTTTACGCAGAGAAAAAATGCATGCCGATCCGGGAGACGGCAGGAAAGATCTGCGGAGAGTTTGTGATGTGCTATCCGCCGGGAATTCCGATTCTCGCGCCGGGTGAGATGATTACGCCGGAGATCATCGAATATATCATCTATGCCAAGGAGAAGGGCTGCTCCATGCAGGGAACGGAAGATCCGGCGGTGGAGCACTTAAATGTCTTAGTGGATGACCGGCAGGTGTGGAAATAAGACCGCCGGAAGAATAGCTCTTAAGGAAGAGCATACGGTCAGGAAGAACCGGCATAAGGAAGCAGCAGACCGTGGAATACGGTCTGGGGAAGGTGGAAGAGAGCGTGGAGTTATGGTTTTCGGATAATCAGACCGATCATGTGAAGGTGTCGGTCAAAGTGGAGAAGCAGCTGTTCGGGGAGCAGACGGATTTTCAAAGGATTGACGTGTTTGAATCCAGGGAATTCGGCAGATTTTTAAGCTCCGACGGCAGCATCGTCTTCTCAGAAAAGGATGAGTTCATCTACGATGAGATGATTGTGCATGTGCCGATGGCGGTGCATCCGCATGTGAAAAAAGTGCTGGTCATCGGTGGTGGAGACGGCGGTGTGGCGAGAGAACTTTCCTACTATGAGGAGATCGAGCAGATCGATGTCGTGGAATCCGACCGGACATTCGTGGATGTGTGCAGGAAGTTTTTCCCGGACAACGCCTGCGGGCTGGAAGATCCTCGCGTCAATATCTATTACGAGGATGGACTGCGCTTTCTGCGCACAAAGCATGATGCCTACGATCTGATCATCAATGATGCGATCGATCCGCTCGGGCATACAGCGGGATTGTTTACCAAGGAATTTTACGGGAACTGTTACCGCGCTTTGAAGGAAGACGGCATTATGGTCTACCAGCACGGAAGTCCTTTTTATGACGAGGATGAGGAATCCTGCCGCGTGATGCACCGCAAGGCGAGTCACAGCTTTCCGATCAGCCGTGTGTATCAGGCGCACATTCCGACCTGTTCCTCCGGGTACTGGCTGTTCGGATTTGCGTCAAAAAAATATCACCCGCTGACGGATCTGAATGTGGAGCGCTGGAAAGCGCGCGGGATCAAGACCTGGTATTATACGACCAACCTTCACAAGGGAGCGTTTATGCTGCCAAAATATGTCGAGGATATGCTTGAGGAAGAAGAAGGCAGAAAGTAGATGGCAGATGCGGGACAGAACGGACTCTGACGGGACAGTCAGCGGAGCGTTCTGTCATCCGTTGGCAGAATGATATAAATAATATAAAAATAGAAAATACAGCCGCAGGACGGCAGAATGAGAGGATAAGTAGATGGGAAGATTATTGATTATCGGATGTGGCGGAGTAGCAGGAGTGGCAATTCACAAATGCTGCCAGAACAGCAGGACTTTTTCGGAGATCTGCATTGCAAGCCGCACAAAAGAAAAATGTGACGCGTTAAAGGAAAAGCTGCAGGGAACGACGGATACAGTGATCACGACAGCGAAGGTAGATGCGGATAATGTGGACGAACTGATCGCACTGATCCGTGATTACAAGCCGGATGCCGTGTTAAATGTGGCGCTGCCGTACCAGGATCTGACGATTATGGATGCCTGCCTGGCATGCAAGGTGGACTACATCGATACCGCGAACTACGAACCGGAAGATACCGACGATCCGGCGTGGCGTGCAATTTATGAGAAGCGCTGCAAGGAGGCGGGCTTTACCGCGTACTTCGATTATTCCTGGCAGTGGGCATATCAGAAACGCTTTGCGGATGCCGGCATTACGGCGCTTCTTGGCAGCGGTTTTGACCCGGGCGTGACGAGCGTGTTTACCGCCTATGCGCTGAAGCATTATTTCGATGAGATCGAGTACATCGATATCTTAGACTGCAACGGTGGAGACCACGGTTATCCGTTCGCCACCAATTTCAACCCGGAGATCAACCTCCGCGAGGTATCCGCAAACGGCTCCTACTGGGAGGACGGACACTGGGTAGAGACAAAACCGATGGAAATTAAAAGAGAATATAATTTCCCACAGGTTGGCGAGAAAGACATGTATCTGCTTCATCATGAGGAGATCGAGTCTCTGGCAAAGAATGTGCCGGGAGTCAAGCGCATCCGTTTCTTCATGACCTTCGGTCAGAGCTATCTGACCCATATGCAGTGTCTGGAGGATGTCGGAATGCTCTCCACTTCCCCGATCCAGTATGAGGGAAGAGAGATCGTGCCGATCCAGTTCTTAAAGGCATTGCTTCCGGACCCGGCGTCACTGGGTCCTAGAACCGTTGGCAAGACGAACATCGGTTGTATTTTTACCGGCAAGAAGGATGGCAAGGAAAAGACGATCTATATCTATAACGTCTGCGATCACCAGGAGTGCTACAGGGAGGTTGGCTCACAGGCGATCTCCTACACGACAGGAGTTCCGGCAATGATCGGTGCAGCGCTTGTTGTAGACAAGGAGTGGGATAAGGACGGCGTTTTCAATATCGAGGAGTTTGATCCGGATCCGTTTATGGATATGCTCAACCAGTACGGACTGCCGTGGGTTGTCGATGAGAACCCGGAGACGGTGGCGTAGCCGTTCGTAAAAAGAGCCGGACAGGGAGAGACGAGAGCAATGAAGTGGAATGAACTTCCGACCCCATGCTATGTGGTGGATCAGAAAAAATTAAAAGAGAATTTAATAATATTGCATAATCTGGAGCAGGATACGGGATGCCATGTCCTGCTGGCGCAGAAAGCGTTTTCCACATATGCGCTCTATCCGTTGATCGGACAATACATCAGCGGTACCACAGCGAGCGGACTCTACGAGGCGCGTCTCGGCGCAGAGGAGATGGGGCGTGAGAACCATGTGTTTGCTCCGGCGTACAAGGACAGCGATATGGAGGAACTGGTCACGCTCTGCGACCATGTGATTTTTAATTCCTTTGCGCAGTATGTCAGACACAGGAAGAAGGTGGCGGCGCAGAATGCCGCCAGTGGTACGGAGCACCGTGTCAGCATCGGACTTCGGATCAATCCGGAGTATTCCACGCAGGAGGGACATGCGATCTATGATCCCTGCGCGCCCGGTTCCAGACTCGGCATGACAAGAGAGGCGTTTGAGAAAGGACTTGCCGGACTTGGCATGAGACGGCAGGAGGATGGAAGCTATGAACTGCCGGAGGACGTGGAGGGACTCCATTTTCACACGCTCTGCGAGCAGGACGCGGATGATCTGGAATGCACGTTTTATGCGTTTGAGGAGCAGTTTGCTTCTTATTTAAAACAGGTCCGGTGGCTGAATCTGGGCGGAGGACATCATATTACCAGACCGGGTTACCAGATAGAGCGTTTAAAGAAGCTTATCGGCTATATCAGGGAGACCTACGGACTTGCCGTGTATCTGGAGCCCGGCGAGGCGGTTGCCTTAAATGCGGGATATCTGGTAACGGAAGTGTGCGATATTGTACACAACGGGATGGATATTCTGATTCTGGATGCGTCTGCGGCGTGTCATATGCCGGACGTTCTTGAGATGCCGTATCGTCCACCGCTTCGGGACGGATTTGCGGCGGGGGAGCAGAAATACACCTACCGGCTGTCCTCGCTCACCTGTCTGGCGGGGGACGTCATCGGGGACTACAGTTTCACACACGAGATTCAGATCGGCGACCGTCTGGTGTTTGAGGACATGGCAATCTACTCGATGGTGAAGAATAATACCTTTAATGGAATTCCGCTTCCGTCGATCGCAATGCTCCGGGAAGACGGGGAGGTTGAGATGTTAAAGCAGTTCGGCTATGAAGATTTCAAAGGGCGGTTGTCATAACCGGTTTTGAAAGACATCCGGGACAAGGGAAGATGACTTGGATGAGGGTAGAGGAAATGGAGAAAAAGATGCAAAAGTGTGCAGAAGATCCAAAAGAGAGAATGACAACGCCGCAGGCGGACGGATTTTTTATGCCGGGGGAGTACGAACCGCATGACGGCTGCATTCTGATCTGGCCGTCGCGCCCGGGTTCCTGGATTTACGGCGCACGCGATGCGCGGATTGCATTCCGGGATGTGATTGCAGCGATTGCGCAGAGTGAAAACGTATATGTGGCAGCCGGGCGGGATGCCATTGACTCCGCGCGAGAGATGCTGACCGGTGGGGACGCGCCGTGGAAAAAGCGGGTGACGGTCTTTGAACTGGAGACAGACGATGCCTGGGCAAGAGATGTGGCGCCGACCTTTGTGAAAGACGGCGCCGGCAGGATGCGGGCAGTGAATTGGTCATTTAACGCCTGGGGCGGATCGGTGGACGGACTGTATGCATCCTGGGCGTTGGACGATGCGTTTGCAAAGGCGTTTGCCGCAAAGTATGGCTATGCGTGTTACGATGCCTCGCCGTTTGTACTGGAGGGCGGATCGATTCACAGCGACGGTGAGGGGACGCTTCTGGTGACGGAGGCGTGCCTTTTGAGCGCGGGGCGCAATCCGGGGCTTACGCGCGAGGAGATCGAGGAGAAGCTTAGAACTTATCTTGGCATAGAAAAAGTGCTGTGGCTGCCGCGTGGAATCTATCAGGATGAGACGAACGAGCATGTGGATAACGTCTGCGCGTTCCTGCGCCCGGGCGAGGTGGTGCTTGCCTGGACGGACGATGAAACAGATCCCCAGTATCCGCTATCACAGCAGACGCTTGCGTACCTGGAGGGCGAGACGGATGCGCGCGGAAGAAAGCTTGTCATTCACAAGCTTCCGATTCCCGATCATCCGGTCTGCATTACAGAGGAGGAACTGGCAGGTTATTCGTTTGCCGAAGGGGAGGATGAGCGGGAGGCGGGAGAGCGTCTTGCGGCATCCTACGTGAACTTTTATTTTTCCAATGAGGCAGTTATTCTTCCGGCGTTCGGCGGGGAGAATGAGGAGAGTGACAGGCGCGCTGCCGCACTGCTTGCGCAGTGGAATCCGGGCCGGAAGATTATTTCGGTGCAGGCGCGTGCAATTTTAGTCGGCGGCGGGAATATCCACTGTATTACACAGCAGATCCCGGCGGCAAAAATGCAGCAGCAAAACGCAGCAGCAAAAATGTAGCAGCGGTAAAGTGGACAGAGACAAAAAGAGGAAAAGAGCATGAACAAAGTGAAAGTGGCGGCAATTCAGATGCGCTGTGCGGCGTCTGTGGAGGAGAATTTAAAAAAGGCGGAAGCCATGGTGCGAAAGGCGGCGGCAGAGGGAGCAAATGTGATCCTTCTGCCGGAACTTTTTGAGAGGGAATATTTTTGCCAGCAGCGCCGGTATGACTTTTATCATTATGCGAAGACTGTGATGGAGAACGATGCGGTGCGCATGGGCATGCGGCTTGCCGCGGAACTTGGCGTGGTGCTTCCGATCAGTTTTTATGAGCGGGATGTGAATAACTTGTACAATTCCATCGCCTGCATCGACGCGGACGGAACGGTGCTCGGCGTTTACCGCAAGACACATATTCCGGACGATCACTATTATCAGGAAAAGTTCTATTTTACGCCGGGGGATACCGGATTTCAGGTATTTTCTACGCGCTACGGCAGAATCGGCGTGGGGATCTGCTGGGATCAGTGGTTCCCGGAGAGCGCGCGCTGCATGGCACTTGCGGGGGCGGAGCTGCTTTTCTATCCGACGGCGATCGGATCGGAGCCGATCTTAGAGTGCGACAGTATGCCGCACTGGAGACGCTGCATGCAGGGACATGCGGCAGCCAATCTGATGCCGGTTATTGCAGCAAACCGGATCGGGGAGGAGACGGTAGAACCCTGTGAGGAAAACGGTGGTCAGCGTTCGGCGCTTGTTTTTTACGGATCGTCTTTCCTGACCGATGAGACCGGAGAAATTCTAACGGGCGCAGGGCGCGACGAGGAAGAGATACTGGTGCAGGAATATGACCTGGACGAACTGGATGCCAGACGGCTGGAATGGGGGCTGTTCCGCGACAGACGCCCGGAGTGCTACGGCATCATCAGCGGCAGGTAAAAGAAATATATTGTTGACACGGAAACAATAATGAGATACAGTAGGAACTGGGAACAAAATACCATGTTAGAAAAAGGAAGAGTCTGCATGAAAGATCGGGAAGAGCTGTTAAAAGAAATCGCGCTCATGCTGGAGCGGCAGGATATGCTTTCCAAACTGACGGAAAACCAGTGTCTGGATGAATACGGTTATTCGGAAACACACTGTATCGACTATATCGGAAGACTGGAACTGCCGAACGTCACGAAGGTGGCGGAGCACATGGGGATGACGCGCGGCGCGATCAGCAAGATGACCAAGAAGCTTCTTGCCAAAGGGCTGATCGAAAAATATACGCTGGAGACGAACAAAAAGGAAGTATATTTCAAGCTCACGGATCAGGGCAGGCTTTTGTTTGATGAGCATGCGAAGCGGCATCAGCGATGGGAGAAGCGCGATATGGAATTTCTGGCGCGCTATTCCGTCGAGGATGTGAGGACGGTGAGCCGTTTTATGACGGAGTTCAACGGCTATCTGGAAGAGCAGATCGAGACGATTACAGGGACGCAGGCAGAGGGATGATATTCTGTAATAGGAACGGAAGTTTCCAGTTACAGAAAAAAGAATCCTGCAGGCAGGATTCTCATGTGTTACGGTTGCATGAAATGTAATTGTTAAGCGTTTAACACCTCAAGAAGCGTAAGCAGCTTCTCTACCGTGTCCTGGCTGATGTTGTTTGCGGCGATAAAATTGCTTACCGTCGTTGCAATATCTTCGGAAGTCTCTGAAGTGGATGCGGATGCGACGGTGTTCGTATCGCTTCCCATATAGGAGAGAACCTTCTGGACATAATTCTGTGTCTCGCTAAACGGTGGAATACCGCCGTATTTATCGACATTTGCACTGCCGGCGTTGTATGCCGCAAGCGCAAGAGAGGTATCGCCGTTGTACCTGGCAAGCAGCTGGGAGATCAGATTCGCACCGCCCATGATATTCTGGTAGGCATCGTAGGAATCTGTGACACCGAGAGATGCTGCGGTGGCAGGCATCAGCTGCATGATACCGACAGCACCGGCGCTGCTGACAGCGCTTGTATTAAAATTGGACTCTGCTCTTGCGATTGATTTTAAAAGAGTGGAGGAGACGCCGTAGGTGTTCGCCGCTTCATCAAAGATGGCGGAAAGGTCTTCGGAGCAGGTCGTGCTGCCGGAGTAGGCGCCGGTGGCATTCGTTAAAACGGAAGAAAAGTCAGAACTTGCAGCCTGCGCTTTTGCAGCTTCGGCGGCAGCTTTCTCCGCTTCAGCGCGGGCAGCAGCCTCGGCGTTGATCTGATCCACAAATGCCTGATCGTGATAATTTAAGATCGTAATACTCATTGGTAACTCCCTTGAAAACAACTTCACTGAATGTATAACTAGAAAAAGTATAGCATAATTTACGGGATTAGGAAAGAAAAAAATGAAAACCAAGCAAGTCGAACAGAAAGGAACATATTTGCGTGCATTCCGGGCAGCATTTCCCTACACGGTGCCGGTGCTCACCGGCTATCTGTTTATCGGGATGGCGTTCGGAGTGATGATACAGGAAAAAGGTTACAACTTCTTGTGGGCAATGCTCATGAGCCTGGTGATCTATGCGGGCAGCGGACAGTATCTGGCAGTCAACTTCTTCGCGCCGAGCGTCAGCCTTTTCAATGTGATTTTCATGGAATTTATGGTGAATATCCGCCATATTTTTTATGGATTGTCACTGTTGGAACGTTTTTCCGAGATGGGGAAAAAGCGGCTTTACATGATCTTTTCCCTGACGGATGAGACCTACTCACTTTTCTTTGTCACAAAAGTGCCGAAGGATGTGAAGGAGGAGCAGTTCTTATTTGCGATTGCCGTGCTTGACCAGAGTTACTGGATTATCGGTTCGGGCATCGGCGCCCTGCTTGGAAATGTACTTCCGTTCTCCGCGGAGGGCATTGACTTTGCAATGACGGCATTGTTTGTGGTAATCATGGTGGAACAGTGGATGGAGAAGCAGAACCGTCCGAGCGTGGTGATCGGGCTGGTATGTGGACTGGTGTGCAGGCTGGTGTTCGGAGCGGACAATTTTATCCTTCCGACCATGATATGCGTCATGGTCATCCTGCTTTCTTGCAAAAAAATATTCGATAAAATGATTCCGGAGGACGGAAAGGAAGGAGGCGAGCCGGAGTGCCAGTAAGTGTTGGAAGATCGCTTGCGATCATATTTACCGTGGCGGGAACGATATTTTTTACCAGGCTGATTCCGTTTCTGTTTTTCCCGAAAGGAAAAGAGATTCCGCCGATCATCCGGTATCTGGGGAGAGTGCTACCCCCGGCGGTCATCGGAATGCTGGTGATCTACTGCCTGAAAAACGTGTCGGTGCTTGCGGCGCCTTTCGGCCTGCCGGAATTTATTGCCGTGGCGGCGGTCATCATGCTTCATGTATGGAAGCGCAACAATCTGCTCAGCATTGGTGCCGGAACGGCACTTTATATGTTTTTGATACAAGTCGTATTCTAGGAAGAAAGGAAGAACCGTATGAAGAAGAAACCATTTGTAACCAAAGAACAGTTAGAGGAAATCGTAAAAAAATACCCAACGCCTTTTCATCTCTACGATGAAAAAGGAATCCGCGAAAATGCGAAGGCAGTGAAGGAAGCATTTGCATGGAACCCGGGATTCCGGGAGTATTTTGCGGTAAAGGCAACGCCGAACCCGTTCATTCTTGACATTTTAAAAGAATATGACTGCGGATGTGACTGTGCGTCGCTGACAGAGCTGATGCTTGCGGATTCCCAGGGCTTCGATGGAAAACACATCATGTTTTCCTCCAATGATACGCCGGCGGAGGAATTTGCATTTGCCAATGAGCTTGGTGCGATCATTAATCTCGACGATTTTACACACATTGATTTTCTGGAAAAAACGATCGGCAGGATTCCGGAGACGATCAGCTGCCGGTACAATCCGGGAGGCGTCTTTAAGATGAGCAACGGCATCATGGATAATCCGGGCGATGCAAAGTACGGTTTTACCCACGAGCAGATCATTGAGGGATTCAAGATCTTAAAGGAGAAGGGAGCCAAGCATTTTGGCGTACATGCGTTTCTTGCCAGCAATACCGTGACAAACGAATATTACCCGAAGCTTGCGAGAGAACTGTTTGAACTGGTTGTGGAACTGCGCGATAAGACGGGATGCGATATCCGTTTTATCAATCTCTCCGGCGGTGTCGGTATTCCGTACACACCGGATCAGACGCCGAACGACATCCGTGTCATCGGAGAGGGCGTCCGGGTGGCATATGAGGAGATCTTAGTTCCGGCGGGACTTGGCGATGTCGCAATCTACACGGAGATGGGACGTTTTATGCTGGGACCGTACGGCTGCCTGGTGACAACGGCCATCCATGAGAAGCATACCCACAAGGAGTACATCGGTGTGGACGCGTGTGCCGTGAACCTGATGCGCCCGGCAATTTACGGGGCATATCACCATATTACGGTGATGGGCAAGGAGGATGCGCCGTGCGACCACAAGTATGATGTGACAGGCTCACTTTGCGAGAATTGCGATAAGTTTGCGATTGACCGGATGCTGCCGAAGATCGACATGGGAGATCTTCTGGTGATTCATGATACCGGTGCGCATGGTTTTTCCATGGGATACAACTATAACGGAAAATTAAAGTCAGCGGAGGTGCTGCTGAAGGAAGACGGATCGACACAGCTGATCCGTCGTGCCGAGACGCCGGAGGACTATTTCCGCACGTTTGACTGCTTTGATATCTTAAAGGATATGAAGCACCCGAAATAAGCGGCAGATCATTCCGGAAAAAGCACAGCAGCGAGGATGAGATATGTGCATTGATACAGAACGTTTTGAGCGTGCCAGGGGCAGAGTCATTGGAATCGAGCGGCAGAGGCTTGGAATCGGCACACTCTCGGAGAAGACGGTACATGCAGTGCTCAAGAATTATTATGCACCGGATGAGGATATGCATGAGATCCCGATTGAGAATTTTGTTGCGGATATTTTTGACGGGGAGGCAGTGATCGAGATTCAGACGCGGTCGTTCCAGAATATGCGGCGGAAACTTGCCGCATTTCTGCCGTTGTACCCGGTGACCATCGTCTATCCGATTCCGCATGTGAAGTGGCTTCACTGGATGGATGAGGAGACGGGGGAGATCTCTCCCGGGCGCAAATCGCCCAAGAAGGGAAATGCATACCAGGCATTCATCGAATTGTATAAGATCCGGCCGTTTCTGAAAGATCCGAATCTGAGACTACGGCTGGATCTCATTGACATGGAGGAATACCGTCTGTTAAACGGCTGGAGCCGGGACAAAAAGAAGGGAAGCGACCGCTTCGACCGGATACCGCTTACCTTCGTGGAGGAAGTGCGTGTGGACCGGAGGGAGGACTACATGCAGTTCATCCCCTATGAGATTCCGGAGGAGTTTACTGCAAAGGATTTTGCGGCATGCGCGAAGATTCCGGTGCGGCTGGCACAGACGGTGCTCCTGCTCCTGACGGATCTATTGATTGTGGAGCGGATTGGAAAGCAGGGAAGAAGTTATCTCTACCGGATCTGCGAGATTGAATGAATCTCTTCCCAAGCGGGGCGTTCTGTGTTATACTGACTGCCGGATGTATATTTATGCAGTATCTATGTGAGAGATAAGGAAGCATGAGGTAGATAGTACGATGAAAAACACAGCAATCAAATTATCCGGCATACTGCTTGCCGGAGCGGTCTTTTTTTCGACGCTGTTAGGTTACGGCACACAGGTTGCCGCGGCGACGGCGATAGGCAGCGACACGGAGGCGGGACAGGCATCCGGCGACGGTTCTGTTACGTCGGTTGCGGATCTTCCGGGAAAGCATATCGGTGTACAGCTCGGCACGACCGGAGATATCATGGTCAGCGACTATGAGACGGACGGCTCGGGCACGGTAGTAGAGCGTTACAATAAGGGCGCGGATGCCGTGCAGGCATTAAAGCAGGGAAAGTTAGACTGCGTGATTATTGACGAATTGCCGGCGCTGGCATTTGTGGAGCAGAACGAAGGGCTTAAGATTCTCGAGGAGAACTTTGTTGAGGAGGACTATGCGTTCGTAATCGCAAAGGGTAACGAGGCACTTGTGGATCAGGTCAATGAGACGCTGCGCGAACTGAAGGACGAGGGTGTTCTCGATAGCATTGCGAAGAATTATACCGGAACGGACGAGGAGATTGGAAAGTATCCGTATGAAATTCTGGATGTGGAACGCACGAACGGCACGCTTACCGTTGGTACGAATGCGGAGTTTCCGCCGTATGAATACTATGAAGAGGGAAAGATCACCGGAATCGACATGGATATTATGCAGGCGGTCTGCGACAAACTCGGCATGGAGTTAAAGATCGAGGACATGGCGTTTGATTCCGTGATTCCTGCGGTGTCCACCGGAAAAGTCGACATCGGTGCATCGGGTTTTACGGTGACGGAGGAACGCAAAAAGAATGTGAATTTCACGGATACCTATGCAAAATCCAAGCAGGTCATCATCGTGAGAGATACATCTGTCACAGCAGAGAAGACAGGGATAGCAGAGAAGTTTTATGATAACTTTATCAAGGACAGCCGATATACCTATTTGTTAAAGGGACTTTTAAATACACTCATCATCACCGTGTTTGCGGTAATGATCGGTATTGTGTTTGGATTTTTGATCGCGATTGTAAGAACCAACCACGACAGAAACGGCGGGCTTACGATCTTAAATGCACTCTGCAAGGCATACCTTGCCGTTGTGCGCGGTACGCCGGTCATGATTCAGCTTCTGATTATTTATTATGTCATTTTCCAGAGCGTCAATACGGGAAAACTGTTCGTGGCAGTCATTGCGTTCGGACTGAACTCGGCGGCCTACGTGGCGGAAATCGTCCGGTCCGGTATTATGGCGGTGGACATCGGACAGTTTGAGGCGGGAAGAAGCCTTGGATTAAATTATAAGCAGACGATGTTAAGCATCATCCTGCCGCAGGCAGTCAAAAATATTCTGCCGGCACTCTGCAATGAGTTTATCAGTCTGTTGAAGGAGACTTCGATCAGCGGTTACATCGGGCTGATGGATCTGACCAAGGGCGGAGACATCATCCGAAGCGTGACGTACGAGGCGTTCATGCCGTTAATTGCGGTCGCGGCCATTTATTTCCTGATTGTCATGGGACTGAGCAAGGCAGTCGGACTGTTGGAAAGGAGATTGAGAAGCAATGAGCGATAATACGGTAATTCTGGAAGTAAAAGAGCTTCACAAGTCTTTTGACGGTCATGAAGTGTTAAAAGGAATCTCGACGACGATCAAAAAGGGCGATGTGCTGGCGCTGATCGGACCGTCCGGCTGTGGTAAATCCACGTTTTTGCGCTCCTTAAATCTGCTGGAGATTCCGACGGCGGGACATGTGCTGTTTGAGGGAACCGATCTGACGGATCCGTCGGTGGACATCAATCATGTCCGGGAGAAGATCGGCATGGTGTTTCAGCAGTTCAATCTGTTTCCGAACATGACGATTCTGGAAAATATCATGCTTGCCCCGGTAAAACTCGGCAAGATGACAAAAGAGGAAGCGAATACGCGCGCGATGGAGCTGTTAAAGCGCATCGGTCTGGCGGATAAGGCGGGCGCGTATCCCGCGCAGCTTTCCGGCGGACAGAAGCAGCGCATTGCCATCGTGCGGTCGCTGGCGATGGACCCGGACATCATCCTGTTTGACGAGCCGACCTCGGCGCTTGATCCGGAGATGGTCGGCGAGGTGCTCGCCGTGATGCAGGAACTGGCGGAGGATGGCATGACGATGGTGGTCGTGACACATGAGATGGGATTTGCCAGAGAAGTTGCGAACCGTGTGATGTTCATCAACGACGGCGTGATTCAGGAGGAGGGAATCCCGCAGGAGATTTTTGGCAATCCAAAGAGCCAGAGACTGCAGGAGTTTTTATCAAAGGTATTGTAAGAAGAAATAAGGACGGGCTGTCCGGCGCAAAAGAGGTGCCGCGGCCCGTTTTTTGTGCAACAGGCAAAGAATGTGTTTTGTATACTGCATCAGGAATACCTCCCGCAGGCGGAGAGCGGGGCGGAACATCGTTTGCAAGATGTGCGATTGTATGATAAGATAAATAACGATTTTTAGGAACGGAATCGTAAGGGAAGGAAGAACGCATATGAAATGGAATAAATACACGATAGAGACAACGACGGCGGCGGAGGACTACATGAGTGCGATGTTAGCCGACCTTGGCATTGAGGGAGTGGAGATTGAGGATAACATTCCGCTGTCCAAGGAAGATCAAGCGGATATGTTCATCGATTTTCTGCCGGAGCTTCCGCCGGATGACGGTGTGAGCCACGTCAGCTTTTATCTCGAGGATGACGGCGAGGACCGCACCGAACTGTTAAAGCAGGTAAAAGAGGCGTTGGAGGACTTAAGAAAAGTCGTGGATGTCGGAAGTGGCGTGGTCACCTCCGACCAGACGGAGGATCTGGACTGGATCAACAACTGGAAGAAATTCTTCAGTTCCTTCTATATCGATGACATCCTGATCAAACCGACCTGGGAGGAATTAAAGCCGGAGGATGCCGACAAATTTTTAATCGAGATTGATCCGGGTGTGTCGTTTGGAACCGGCAAGCATGAAACGACGCAGCTGTGCATCCGCCAGCTGTTAAAGTATATCCGCGGGAACGATGCGTACACACCGGAAAACCGCACGCCGAAGGTACTCGACGTCGGCTGCGGAAGCGGCATTTTATCGATTGTAGCGTTGAAGCTTGGCGCGTCCGCGGTAGTCGGAACGGATCTCGATCCGGACTGCATGACCTCCACACATGAGAATATGGAAGTGAACCATCTCGATCCTTCGCTTGGCACATTTTATGTCGGCAATCTGATCGATGATGCAGCACTGCAGGAGAAAGTCGGCACGGAGGAATACGACATTGTGGTTGCCAACATTCTGGCAGACGTCATTATTCCGATGGCACCGGTGATTCCGGCACGCTTGAAACGCGGCGGTTATTTTATTACCTCGGGCATCATCGATTTCAAGGAGAACGCGGTAAAAGAAGCGATCGAAGCGGCCGGACTTACGGTGGTGGAGATCAATCATCAGGGCGAGTGGGTGAACATTACGGCGAGAAAGCCGGAATAAGGAAGACGATCCGAAAAAAGGAAGATGATCCGAAGGAATGGCAGGCAGCCCGGAAATGAGGAGTTTATGTATCAGTTTTTTGTGGAAGACGAGCAGATTGCAAATGATCTGGTGATAATTGAGGGAAGCGATGTAAATCACATCCGCAATGTCCTGCGCATGAAATGCGGGGAAAAAGTGCGCATCAGCAGCACATCCGGCAGGAATTTCTTCGGCACGATTGACCGGATCGCAGAGAACGTGGTGGAGGTGTGCATCACGGAGGAGACGGCTTTAGATACGGAACTGCCCTGCCGGATCTGCCTGTTTCAGGGACTTCCAAAGAGCGACAAGATGGAGCTCATCGTCCAGAAGGCAGTGGAGCTTGGCGCTGCGGAGGTGATCCCGGTGGCGATGAAGAACTGCGTCGTAAAACTGGATGCAAAAAAAGCGGCGGCAAAGACGGCGCGCTGGCAGGAGATTGCAAAGAGTGCGGCAAAACAGTCAAAGCGCAGCAGAATTCCGGTGGTGAGAGAACCGGTGAATTACCGGGAGGCAGTCGCATTGGCGGGAGAACTCGACGTGGTGCTGCTGCCGTATGAGAATGAGCGCGGCATGGCGGCCACAAGGGAAGTGATGGAGCGGATTGCACCGGGGCAGAGCGTCGGCATTTTTATCGGACCGGAGGGCGGATTCGATCCGTCGGAGATTGCGCTGGCAAAAGAGGAGGGGATGCATCTGGTGTCCCTCGGAAAAAGAATTTTGCGCACGGAGACAGCGGGACTTGCAACCCTTTCTATTCTGATGTATCATATCGAGAGTGTGTCGGAAGCGGAAGAAGAGCGGGATCAGCCGTGATTCTGCGTCGGCGTTTGTTAGAAAGGCATGGTTTTAAAACAGATGGAAGCATATTTGGATAATTCTGCCACCACCCGGTGCAGTGAGCGCGCCAAAAACAAGATGGTGCAGATCTTAACGGAAGATTATGGCAATCCGTCCTCCCTGCACAACATGGGAAAGACGGCGGAGGACTATATTAAAGAAGCAAAAGAGCAGATCGCGAAGACGCTCCGCTGTGACGAGAAGGAGATCATCTTTACGTCGGGTGGCACGGAGTCGAACAATATGGCGCTGATCGGCGGAGCACTGGCAAACAAGCGCCAGGGAAAGCATATCATCACGACAGCGATTGAGCATGCGTCGGTACAGGCGCCGCTTGCCTACTTAAAAGAACTCGGCTATGAGATCACGGAATTGTCTGTGGATCATGACGGTATTATTTCGCTGGAGGAACTGCGGGATGCAGTGCGGGAAGATACGGTGCTGGTGTCCATCATGATGGTGAACAACGAGATTGGTGCGGTTGAACCGGTCGAGGAAGCGGCGAAGGTCATCAAGGCGAAGAATCCGGACACGCTGTTTCATGTGGATGCGATTCAGGCGTACGGCAAATTCCGCATCTGCCCGAAAAAGATGGGGATTGATCTACTCTCGGTGAGTGGACACAAGATCCACGCGCCGAAAGGAACCGGATTTTTATATATCCGCGACAAGGTAAAAGTAAAACCGATCATCTACGGCGGCGGTCAGCAGAAGGGAATGCGCTCCGGCACGGAGAATGTTCCTGGCGTGGCTGCACTCGGCGAGGCAGCGGCGGAGATCTATGAGAACTTTGACGCGAAGATCGGTCATATGTATGAGATCAAGCAGAGGTTCATCGATGAGGTGACACAGATCCCGGGAGTGACGGTAAACGGTAAAACGGGACGGGACTCTGCGCCGCAGATTGTGAGTGTCACGATCGAGGATGTGCGCAGTGAAGTGATGCTCCATTCTCTGGAAGAATACGGCATCTATGTGTCGGCGGGAAGCGCATGCTCGTCCAATAAGCCGGCACCGAGCCGCACCTTGCAGGGCATCGGTCTGCCGAAGCAGAAGTTAGAGTCCACGATCCGGATCAGCTTCTGCGTCAACACAACGGAAGAAGAAGTGGATTACGCGGTCGAAAAAATGAAAGAGATCATTCCGTTCCGCAGAAAGTTCACCAGAAAGTAAAGGAGAAAACCATGACATATAAAGCATTTTTGATTAAATATGCAGAGATTGCCATCAAGGGAAAGAACCGCTACCTGTTTGAGGATGCTCTGGTGAGCCAGATGAATCATGCCTTAAAGAAGGTGGACGGCACGTTCCATATCCGCAAGGAGCAGGGCAGAATCTATGTAGAGATGGAGGGCGAATACGATTACGATGGAGCTGTGGAGGCACTGCAGCATGTGTTTGGCATCGTGGGAATCTGTCCGGTCGTACTGCTGGAGGACGAGGGCTTTGATGCGCTGGCGGGGGAAGTCATCCGCTATATCGACGAGGTATACCCGGACAAGCATTTTACGTTCAAGGTCAATGCGCGCCGCGCGAGAAAGAATTACCCGTTGGAGTCGATGGAGATCAATGCCCAGATGGGCGAGCGGATCTTAGAGGCGTTCCCCGAGACGAGCGTGGATGTCCACAAGCCGCAGGTGATGTTTAATATCGAGATCCGCAACCAGATCAATGTGTACTCGACGGTCATTCCGGGACCGGGCGGTATGCCGGTCGGAACAAACGGAAAAGCCATGTTGCTCTTATCCGGCGGAATCGACAGCCCGGTGGCAGGCTACATGATTGCAAAGCGCGGTGTTACCATCGATGCGACCTATTTTCATGCGCCGCCTTATACGTCGGAGCGCGCCAAGCAGAAGGTCGTGGATCTGGCAAAGATCATTTCCAAATATACCGGACCGATCAATCTGCATGTGGTCAATTTTACGGATATCCAGTTATATATTTACGAACAGTGTCCGCATGAGGAACTGACGATTATCATGCGGCGCTACATGATGAAGCTGGCGGAGCATTTTGCAAAAGAGAACAAGTGTCTCGGACTGATTACGGGGGAGAGTATCGGACAGGTGGCGAGCCAGACCATGCAGTCGCTCGCGGCAACCAATGAGGTATGTACGATGCCGGTTTACCGTCCGCTGATCGGATTTGACAAGCAGGAGATCGTGGAGATCTCGGAGAAGATCGACGCTTATGAGACCTCCATCCTTCCTTACGAGGACTGCTGTACGATTTTCGTGGCAAAGCACCCGGTGACAAAGCCGAGCTTAAACGTGATTCACAATGATGAGAGAAAGCTTTCCGAGAAGATCGATGCGCTGATGCAGGAAGCCATCGATACGGTGGAGGTAATTCACATCGAGGCGTAGATGTGCATCCTCGCGGTGCGGGTTTATGTAATAGGAACGAAGTCTCCTGTTACATAAAAAAACAGCCGCGGGAAATCCCGCGGCGTGTACCCCTGTTATGTATGAATTAGATTAAGTATGGCTTTAAAGTCTCCATAATCTCGTCCATGTTGTTCTCTGCATGGATTGCAAGGTCGATAGGCTTGGATAAATCTAAACTGAAGATACCCATGATGGACTTTGCATCGATGACGTATCTGCCAGAGATCAGATCAAAATCATATTCATACTGCGTAATTGCATTGACGAAGGACTTTACCTTGTCGATCGAGTTAAGGGAAATCTGTACTGTTTTCATGATAAAAAACCTCCTTAGGATTATCTGTTTCAAGATAGTTTTATAGTAATAGTTTTTCGTGGAAAAGTCAACACAAAAAGCGGATGAAACCATAAGAAAGCGTGAACAAAAAGCAATACAGAAATGAGGAAACAAGAATGAAAGCAGCATTGCATAATTTGGGTTGTAAAGTGAATGCATATGAGACGGAAGCCATGCAGCAGATTTTGGAGGAGGCGGGATATGAGATCGTGCCGTTTTCGGAGTATGCGGATGTCTATGTGATCAATACATGCTCCGTGACCAATATGGCGGATCGCAAGTCCAGACAGATGCTGCACCGGGCGAAAAAGCAGAATCCGGATGCGATTGTCGTGGGAGCCGGATGCTATGTGCAGACCAAGGAGGCACAGGCTCTCGTGGATGAGTCGATTGACATCGTGATCGGGAATAATAAAAAGCATGAGCTGGTGCCGCTGCTTCGGGAATACGAAGCATCCCACCGCAAGATGGCGTGTGTGGCGGATATCAATCACGAGAAGCAGGCATACGAGGAATTGTCGCTTTCGCGCACGGCAGAGCACACCCGGGCGTTTATCAAGGTGCAGGATGGCTGCAATCAGTTCTGCACATACTGTATTATTCCGTTTGCGAGAGGGCGTGTCAGAAGCAGGGAGCTTCCGGACGTCTTACAGGAGATACGGACGCTGGCAAAAAGCGGCTACCGCGAGGTGGTGCTCACCGGAATCCATCTGAGTTCCTACGGTGTGGACAACGGGGAGTCGCTGCTGCATCTGATCGAGGCGGTACATGAGCTGGAGGGGATCGAGCGGATCCGCCTGGGCAGCCTGGAACCGCGTATCGTGACGGACGCGTTTGCAAAAAGACTCTCGGAGCTGCCGAAGATCTGCCCGCATTTTCACCTGTCATTGCAGAGCGGCTGTGATACGGTGTTAAGCCGCATGAACCGGCGGTACGATACGGCGGAATATGAGGTGGGCTGTGCGCTGCTGCGCAGGTATTTTGAACATCCGGCAATCACAACGGATGTCATTGTAGGATTCCCGGGGGAGACGGACGAGGAATTTGAGACGACGGAGCGTTATCTGGAGCGGATTCATTTCTATGAGATGCATATTTTCCAGTATTCGAGAAGAGAGGGAACGAAGGCGGCGGCAATGCCGGATCAGGTGCCGGAGGCGGTAAAAAAGGAGCGCAGCGAAAAACTGCTGGCACTCGGTCACAGGATGTCGGAGGAGTTCCGCCGGTATTATCTCGGCAGACAGGTGACGGCACTTCTGGAGGAAGAGTTTTTATATGATGGAAAGCGTTACTACACCGGGTACACAAAAGAGTATGTGAAAGTGGCGGTGGAGACAGAAAAAGATCTTTCCAACACGTTTGTGACGGGCACCTTAAAGACACAATTAACAGAAGACATCTATCTTTTAGTTGAATTTTAAGACAAACTATATTAGAATAAAAACAGCAATGCTTTTTCGACAAGAGAGCGGTGGCTGGCAGCACCGCTTTAAAGTCCGGGCAGATATAAGGGCGTGACAAATATGCAGGAGATCAATAACACACAATATTTTAAAGTGGAAAAAGGACCGGAACTTCGCGTGAGCGACGTGCTCGCGATTGTTTATCGTGCGCTTATGGAGAAGGGATACAATCCGGTGAATCAGATTGTTGGATATATTATGTCGGGAGATCCTACTTATATCACCAGTCATAATAATGCAAGAAGCCTGATCATGAAAGTAGAACGTGATGAGCTGGTAGAGGAGATGCTGAAGGCTTACATCAGGAATAACAACTGGGAATAGAAGATGCGGATATTAGGTTTGGATTTTGGCTCGAAGACTGTCGGTGTGGCAGTCAGTGATGAACTTATGTTGACGGCGCAGGGACTGGAGATCGTGAGAAGACAGTCTCCGAACAAGCTGCGTCAGACGCTGGCAAGAATAGAACAGATTGTAACAGAATATCAGGTGGAGCGCATTGTGCTCGGCTATCCCAAGAATATGAACAATACCGAGGGAGAGCGTTGCGAGAAGACGAAAGAGTTTGCACAGATGCTGGAGCGCCGCACCGGGCTTTCTGTCGTCCTGTGGGACGAGAGACTTACGACGGTTGCAGCAGACCGGCACATGATGGAGAGTGGAATACGCAGAGAGAATCGCAAACAGTATGTGGATGAGATCGCGGCAGTGTTTATTCTGCAGGGATATCTGGATTCACTCGCGTTTCAGAAACATTGAATGGAGTAAATATGGAAAAAGTAAAGTTTGTGGATCCGGACACCGGAGAATCGCTCGCGTTTTTCGTGGTTGAGGAGACAAAAGTTGGCGGCACGCACTACCTTCTGGCGACGGAAGAGGAAGACGGCGACTGTGATGCGTATATTTTAAAAGAGGTGGAAACGAAAGACGAGGAATCTGTCTACGTGCTTGTGGAAGACGACACGGAGCTTTCTGCCATCGGAAAAGTGTTTGCAGAGCTGCTCGACGACGCGGACATTGCATTTTAAGAGACAAATAATAATGGAGGTAATATTTTGAAAAAAGAAAAAAAAGAGAATAGTGGAAAGCTCAAAATCATTCCGTTAGGAGGATTGGAGCAGATTGGTATGAACATTACTGCCTTTGAATATGAGGACAGTATTATTGTTGTGGACTGCGGTCTGTCTTTTCCGGAGGATGACATGTACGGAATCGATCTGGTCATCCCGGATATCACCTATCTGAAGGACAACATTGACAAAGTCAAGGGATTTTTTATCACACACGGTCATGAGGACCACATCGGAGCAATCCCTTATGTGTTAAGAGAGATCAATGTGCCGATCTATTCCACCAAGCTGACGAACGGTATCATTGAGCACAAGTTAAGAGAGCACAATATGCTCACCAAGGTAAAGCGCAAGGTCGTAAAATACGGACAGCATATCAATCTCGGCTGCTTCCGTGTGGAATTCATCAAGACGAACCACAGTATTCAGGATGCGGCGGCGCTTGCCATCTACTCCCCGGCAGGCATTATTGTGCACACCGGAGACTTCAAGGTGGATTACACACCGGTATTCGGAGATGCTATCGATCTGCAGCGTTTCGGTGAGATCGGAAGAAAAGGTGTGCTGGCGCTGATGTGCGACAGTACAAACGCTGAGCGCCCGGGATTTACCATGTCGGAGAAGACGGTCGGCAAGACATTTGATGAGATTTTCGCGGACAACAAGAATCACCGGATCATTATTGCGACTTTTGCATCCAATGTCGACCGTGTGCAGCAGATCATCAATACGGCGTATAAGAACGGCCGCAAAGTGGTGGTCGAGGGACGAAGCATGGTCAACATCATCGGAATTGCTTCCGAACTTGGATATATCAGTATTCCGGACAATACGTTAATCGACATTGAGGAGCTGAAGCGTTACCCGGATGAGCAGACCGTCATCATCACGACGGGAAGCCAGGGCGAGGCGATGGCAGCACTGTCCCGCATGGCAAGCGGCGTGCACAAGAAAGTGACGATCAAGCCGAACGATACGATCGTTCTTAGTTCCAACCCAATTCCGGGAAATGAAAAAGCTGTATCGCGCATTATCAACGAGCTGTCGATGAAGGGTGCCAACGTGATCTTCCAGGATGTCCATGTTTCCGGACATGCCTGCCAGGAGGAAATCAAGCTGATTTATTCCCTGGTGAAGCCGAAGTATGCGATTCCGGTACACGGTGAGTACCGCCATCTGATTGCGCAGGCGAAAGTTGCGGAGGAGCTGGGAATTCCGAAAGAGAATATTTTCCTGCTCTCCTCCGGAGATGTGCTTGAGTTAAACGATGAGGCAGCGGCAGTGACAGGACGCGTACACACCGGAGCCATCATGGTGGACGGTCTCGGCGTCGGCGACGTCGGCAATATCGTGCTGCGTGACCGCCAGCATCTGGCAGAGGACGGTATCATTATCGTCGTGCTCACACTGGAGGGCGGTTCCGGACAGGTACTTGCCGGACCGGATATCGTATCGCGCGGATTTGTCTATGTCCGCGGCGCAGAGGGACTGATGGACGATGCCAAGCATCTGCTTGATGATACAATGCAGCACTGTATGGATAAAGGCATTACAGACTGGGGCAAGATCAAGACGGAGATCAAGGATTCTCTGGGGGATTTTGTTTGGAAAGAGACGAAGAGACGCCCGATGATTATGCCGATAATTATGGAAGTGTAGAAGATTATGAAATGGAACAAAGTCGTTTTCAAATTTGTCAGTATCAGCTTTTCCATCCTGGTTGCACTGCTTGTTGTGGTGGGACTGATTGAACTTGGCTCCTACTGCTATGACTTCGGATACCGGGTGTTTACCGAGAGCCCGGTGGACGAAACTCCGGGCAGGGATGTGACCGTATCCGTGACGGCGGATATGTCGGAGCATGATATCGGAAAGATGTTAAAAGAAGAGGGGCTGGTGGAGGATGCGAATCTGTTCTATGCCCAGCTGAAACTATCTGCTTACTCCGGAAAACTCAAACCAGGTGTTTACACGTTAAATACCTCGATGACTGCGCGGGAGATGTTCGTGATCATGGCAGCGGATGCCGGTGATACGGAAAGTACCGAGGACACCGAGGATACCGCAGACACCGGGAATACCGGGGCGGCGGATCTGACAGATGAGACGGACGATACACAGACCGCAGAAGATGCAGGGGATGCAGAGGAGACACCGTGATAGTAGATGAGAGACTTGTGACCTATATCAATTCTCTGGATGCGGGAAATACTGCGATGCTCGATCAGATTGAGCGGGAAGCGACAGCCGATTACGTGCCGATTATTCGGAAGGAGATGCAGAGCTTTTTGAAGTTTCTGCTTGCCATGAAGAAGCCGGCACGTATTTTAGAAGTTGGGACTGCGGTGGGATTTTCCGCCATCCTTATGGCGGAGTACGATCCTGTGCCGTGTCAGATTACAACGATCGAGAATTATGAAAAGCGGATTCCGATTGCCAGGGAGAACTTTAAGAGAGCCGGGAAGGAAGCGCAGATTGCGCTGCTGGAGGGCGATGCCGCGGAAGTGTTAAAGACGCTGGAAGATCCGTATGATTTTATTTTTATGGACGCGGCAAAAGGGCAGTACATTCATTTCCTGCCGGAGATTCTGCGCCTTCTGGCGAAGGACGGCGTGCTGGTGTCGGACAATGTGCTGCAGGACGGCGATGTGATCGAATCACGGTTCGCGGTTACAAGGCGGAACCGCACGATTCATAAGCGCATGCGGGAATATCTGTACACGCTGACGCACAGTGAAGAACTGGTGACCGCGGTGCTCCCGGTGGGAGATGGCATCACCTTGAGCACAAGGCGTTAAGGACGGCATGGATTACGCAGGATGGGAAGATGGCGGAATCCGTGCGGGATTACATGAAGCATGAAGATGCGATGCATGCGTGTGAGAATAGAGAGGAACGAGAATATGAGAAGACCGGAGTTACTGATACCGGCGAGCAGTCTGGAAGTATTAAAAATTGCTGTGATCTACGGAGCAGACGCAGTATATATCGGAGGCGAAGCGTTCGGACTCCGCGCGAAGGCGAAGAACTTTTCCATGGAAGAGATCAAGGAGGGGATAGCTTTTGCGCATGCCCATGATGTGAAAGTATACATTACCGCCAATATCCTGGCGCACAACGGAGATCTCGACGGTGTGAGAGAGTATTTTGCCGAGCTTCGGGAGATAAAGCCGGATGCGCTGATCATTTCCGATCCGGGGGTCTATATGATTGCTAAGGAAGTCTGTCCCGAGATCGAGCGCCATATCAGTACGCAGGCAAACAACACCAATTACGGTACCTACCGGTTCTGGTATGAGCAGGGGGCAAAGCGCGTGGTGTCGGCGAGAGAGCTTTCGCTGGCTGAGATCAAGGAAATCCGTGCCAATATTCCGGACGATCTTGAGATCGAGACGTTCATTCACGGAGCAATGTGCATCTCCTACTCGGGAAGGTGCTTACTGTCCAATTACTTTACCGGACGAGATGCCAACCAGGGAGCGTGCACACATCCGTGCCGCTGGAAATACGCGGTTGTGGAGGAAAAACGCCCGGGAGAATACCTGCCGGTCTATGAGAATGAGCGCGGTACTTATATTTTCAATTCCAAGGATCTTTGCATGATCGAACATATTCCGGAATTGATGGAGTCGGGTATTGACAGTTTTAAAATTGAGGGTAGAATGAAGACAGCACTGTATGTTGCCACGGTGGCGAGAACATATCGAAGGGCCATTGATGACTACAAGCAGTCGCCGGAGCTTTACAGGGAGCATATGGCGTGGTATCAGGAGCAGATTTCAAACTGCACCTACCGGCAGTTTACGACTGGATTTTTCTTCGGCAAACCTTCGGACGAAGCGCAGATTTACGACAATAACACCTATGTGAAGGAGTACACGTATCTGGGTATTGTCGGAGAGCAGAACGAAGAGGGACTCTACCGGGTGGAACAGCGCAATAAGTTTTCTGTCGGGGAGAGCATCGAGGTCATGAAGCCGGATGGTGCCAATATCACGGTGACTGTGCAGCGAATCGTGGATGAAGAGGGGAATGATATGGAGTCCGCACCGCATCCGAAGCAGGTGCTTTATATCGACCTTGGACAGCCGCTTGCCATGTATGACATTTTGCGAAGAAAAGAATAGGATGGTGGAAGACGATGAAGCAGGAGAAGTATGTTGCATATGTAGGAACTTATACACACGAGAACAGCGTAGGAATCCATATCTATGATGTAGACGTTGAGGCGGGAAAACTGACGGAACGTAAGGTGGTTCCGATCAACAATCCGTCGGATCTGGTTGTCTCCAAGGACCGCAGATTTCTGTATTCCATTGCGGATGAGGGTGTGGAATCCTTCCGTATTGAGAAGGACGGCGATCTTACTCCGATCAACAAGCAGTGGATCGGCGGAATGAGAGGCTGCTATGTGGAAGTGGATGACGGCAACCGCTATCTTTTCGTGGGCGGACATCATGACGGCCGTGTGAGCATGATGCATCTGGAAGCGGACGGAAGCATCGGCGGGATCGCGGACGGTATTTTCCACAAAGGAATCGGAAGAAGCATTGCACAGCGCAACTTCGTACCGCATGTGGACTGCGTGAAGCTGACGCCGGACCAGAAGTTTCTGTGTGCGGTTGACAACGGACTGGATCAGGTAAAAGTCTACCGCGTGGATTATGAGAACGGTAAGCTGGAGCTCATCGACATTATCCGTGGACCGCTCGAGTCTGCACCGCGTATGATCCGTTTCTCCAGAAACGGCGAATATGCATACATTCTCTATGAACTGCTCAACATCGTGGAGGTATATCATTATTCTGTGCAGGATAATGAGCCGGTATTTGAGAAGATCCAGACCATCAGCACTTCCCCGAAGAAGGAGGAGGATACTTGTGCGGCATCGGGTATGGAGATCTCGAAGAGCGGTAAGTATCTGTTCTGCAGCAATGCAGGCGTGAACTCTGTCGTGTGCTATGAGATCGAGGAGAAGACGGGAATGCTCACCCCGGTATTTACGACGAAGGTGAACAGCGATTACCCGAAGATGCTTGCCATCTATCCGGATGAGAAGCATTATCTGACACTGAACAACAATTCCAACGATATTTTCAGCTACACGATCGATTACAAGGACGGTTATTCGCTTGAGACCGGTTCCCCGGTGAAGGTAGACAAGCCGAACTGCATCTATATGCTGAAGCTTGAGGTGGAATAAGCAAATAAAGTGCGAATCAGGAACTGCCGCAATAAGCATATCGTTCTTTGGACGATAAGTAATATTACAAGAAACACACTTGAGGATTTCATGTGGAAATGCAGATGGAATATTCGTTGGAGAAAAATGTGAGCATTTCTTCCGGCTGAATGTTTGCATCGGATTCCGTGTCTCTTCCACGTTTGGACAATCCGACGGGTGCATGTCCGACACACCGGAGACAATGGGCGGACTTTCTGGTGTCCCTAATGGCACCTCTTCACAGACAATATAAAACCGCGCGAACCGAAACTCGCCGGCATCTGCTATTGAAAATAAGGCAGATGCCGACTCAGACATCGGCTTCGCGCGGTTATGTTTGAAGTGCTATACTGAATTTTCGGCTTTAATGGTAATTAGTTTCATAGTGTATATTTAATGCTCCTTGTAAGATACTAACTGCATTCTACATCTAAGAATAAGGATAGGCAAGATTATCGTTTACAAAAGCATTCTGGTGATTTGACATGAAAATAGGAACAAAAACAAGAATTTTTCCACACATAAAATGAATCATATTTCTATAATAAATGTCAAGAAAGAGAGGGCAGATCAATGAAAACAGACGCACGAGTTCGCTACACAGTACATATGATTCAGAATGTTTTTCTGGAACTTCTAAAAGAGAAACCAGTTGCCAAGATTACGGTAAAGGAAATCTGTGAACATGCAGAAATCAATCGCAGCACGTTTTATAAACACTATCAGGATGTGTATGATCTTATGGAAAAACTGGAGAATGAAGCCGTAGAGGCATTTGAAAAATTATTGGATTCCTATGTACAGAACGAAACTGTACCGGCATTAGTCACTCTGCTGACCTCACTCCGAGAAAATCGAGAACTTCTTTTGCCGTTGCTTGCAAATTCTTCGAATGATGATTTTATGAAACGGCTTACGGATGCCTGTTCCGGATATGCGTTATCTCACCTCACACCGGAGGCGGACTATACGAGTAATCCAAAACAGGCGGCCGTCTATGCTTATCTTGCAGGAGGAACATCAGGAATCATCAGCAATTGGCTGGAAACCGGTACACAGGAGCCTCCGCAGCAGGTTGCCGAATTGATTCAGTCGTTGAATGAAACCGTGTTGACGGTATTGGTTCCCTGAAGTTTTCCAATTTCCTTCAACCATGCAATCTCATCTCGAATCGTCTCATGGAAAGGTCTGGTCTTGTAGCCAAGATCTTTTTTTGCTTTTGAGGAGTCGAAAGCATTATTTCTTGACAGATTATAAATCATGTATTTTGTAAGTGCAGGTGTGGAGCCCTTCTTCTGCGCCTGCTTTTCCAATATATTTGCAACGAAAGAAGCCAGTGGAAGAGGAAGGAAGAAGAGCGGACGTTTGCAGCGACCTTCTTTTGCAACAATGTTTGCAAATTCCGGATAAGTAATGACTTCATTTGCCAGAATATAGCTCTCTCCGGATTTTCCATTTTCTACTGCCAGGATGACTGCGTTTGCAAGGTCTCTTACATCACACAAGTTAAAGGTTCCGTTGATTCCGATGGCAGCTTCTCCGTTCATCTGTTTGAGCAGTCCATCGGTTACCTGTCCGATTGCATTGTCTCCAGGTCCAAGGATGCCGCTTGGAAGTACAAGGCAGGCGTTCAGATGCTGGTTCTTTACTGCATCTAACACAAGCTGGGAGGCCATTGCTTTGGATTTTCCGTAAGCACTGATCACCGGTTCCGGATCGTAATAGCTGATTTCTTTCATTACGGAGCCTTTCGGCGCTTCCGGAATGGAACCAGTGCTTCCTACATATACTAACTTTTTGCATTCTTTATGCTCCAGACACAGATCAATAATATTCTGAGTTCCGCCTACATTGATGTCCATCACAATCTTCGGCATCTCCATGCCGAGTGCAACGATGCTTGCACAGTGCAGAACCACTGTTTCTGTATCCGCATCTACATGGAAGAAAGTTTCTAAAGATGCTTTATCTCTGAGATCACCTTCTACAATCTCTACGTCCTTTGGAATGTATTGAATTGCAGGATCGTTCGGCAGTACAAATGCACGTACGCTTTCGTTCTGCTCCAACAGCTGTCTGCATACTTCACTTCCGAGATATCCTGCCGCACCGGTTACTAAATAAGTTCTTTTATTTGCCATGATAATTCCTCCTGATATTTGTGAATAATTCTACCGGATCTTGCTGCTGCTCATGAGATGGATGCGAACAGCAACAAGAGGTGTTTCTGTTTTTTTGGGGGGGGTACAATTGCCAGTATAGCGAGAATGAACAGAAACTCAATCATCAATGTGGAAGGAAATGTAAAATAATCGACAAGGGAGAAGAATCTGTTGGAGAAGTGGGCACGGATGATGAAATTGATGTTATAATATTAAGAATGAATTTACTAAATTACTGAATAGAGGGAAGTATTTGAAATAATGAAGAATATGAAGTTAACCGAAGGACCTATTGTGAAAAATATGCTACTCTTTGCATTACCGATGATGCTGGGTAATTTCTTGCAGCAAATATATAATATCGCAGATATGTTTATTGTGGGACGGTTTATCGGTTCCGACGCATTGGCGGCAGTTGGATCGGCATACACATTGATGACATTTTTAACATCGCTGATTATAGGGCTGTGTATGGGGAGTGGAGCATTATTTTGTGGGAATAGTCTTTATATTTTTGTATAATTTCTATGCGTATCTTTTGCGCTCAGTAGGAAATTCGATTGTACCATTATATTTTTTGGCAGTATCCTCGGTTTTAAACGTTGTTTTGGATTTATATTTTGTGATTTCCCTAAAAATGGGAACGCCCGGAGCAGCGATTGCTACCGTAATTTCACAAGGAACTGCGGGAATTGGCTGTCTGTTTCTTCTGTATGGATTTTACAGAGGGATTGGGCGTGCAGAAATGTCTTTTATACTGACTGTCATTTCTCTTGGAACAAGAGTTGTATTAGCTTATGTCTTTGCACCGATTATCGGCGTAACAGCAATTTGGTGGGCAATTCCTATCGGATGGCTTCTGGCGGATACGGTGGGACTGATATATTACAAAAATGCCTCCCTATCATATATTGACAGGGAAACACTTTATTCAAATAGAAAATCATAAAGTTATGAACCGTGTAGCCTTTTTTGGGTGCTCCTGTAGTTTTGCTTGAAACGAGCAAAGCTACGGGAGCATTTTTATTCGCTATCTTTATATGTCCGGAATTAGAGGACCTCCTTATTCCGAACCCAATTATAGTCAGGTATTCCCTAAAAAGTAATACATGTTCTTAAAATCGAGAAAAGATAATGAAAATGCTAACAAAAACGTGAATTCCTATTCATGGAAAAAAGTACTTTGAGATATTCTATACTTGAAAATAGGAAAGCTGTAAAGGGCAGCATAATTGAAATGAAAAAGGAGAGAACGAAATGATGAATACATTACCACAAGATTTTCTGGTAGGTGCAGCAACTGCAGCACATCAGGTAGAAGGTAACAACATACACAGCGATTACTGGGCAATGGAGCACATGAAATACGGAAATTTTAATGAGCCCTCTTTAGATGCGGTGGATCATTACAACCGTTATGAAGAGGATATCAAGATGGTCGCAGAAGCCGGTCTGAATGCATATCGCTTCTCTATTGAATGGGCAAGAATCGAGCCAAAGCAGGGTGTCTATGATGAGAACGAGATTGAACATTACCGTAAAGTTCTTACATGCTGCCGAGAAAATGGGGTAGAGCCGATCGTGACGATGATGCATTTCACATCTCCAAAATGGTTGATTGAGAATGGCGGTTGGGAGAATGAAGCAACCGTAGAGGCGTTCAAGAACTATTGTCAGTATGTAACAGAGCAGTTGGGCGATCTGATGCATTATGTCTGCACCATCAATGAGGCGAATATGGGAATCCAGGTAGCTGCAATCTCCGCACGTTACAGAGCACAGATGATGGCAAAGATGCAGCGAATGCAGCAGGGTGGAGCAGAAGAGAAAAAGGATCTGGAAGGAACTGCTCAGGTTGGAATGAATTTCAACGACATGATGGCAAATATGCAGAAACAGAAAGAAGAGAACGTGGAAATATTCGGAACAGATACTCTCCAGACATTTGTCAGTGCAAGAACACCGGAGGGTGACATGCTTGTGATTCGTGCACATCAGGCAGCAAGAGCAGCTATGAAAGCAGTAAAACCGGAACTTCAGATTGGTCTTACCTTATCACTGCATGATATTCAGGCACAGGAAGGCGGAGAAGAGACAGCTGCTAAAGAATGGGTGGATGAATTTACACACTACGTTCCTTATATCAAAGAGGATGATTTCTTTGGTTTACAGAACTACTCCCGTTCACTCATTGGACCAAACGGAATTCTTCCGGTTCCGGAGGGAGCAGAGATCACACAGATGGATTATGAATATTATCCGGAAGGCTTAGAGCATGTGATCCGCAGAGTATATGAGGAAATGCCGATGCCGATCATGGTGACAGAGAACGGTATTGCAACAGCAGATGATACACGAAGAGTTGCTTACATTCAGACAGCGATGAAAGGTGTGGAGAACTGTATTCAGGATGGCATTCCGGTCAAAGGATATATGTACTGGTCTATGATGGATAATTTCGAGTGGCAGAAAGGATTCGGAATGACATTTGGTCTGATCTCCGTAGACCGCACAACACAGACACGTACAGCAAAACCAAGTCTTACTGTACTTGGAAATTATACAAAATAATGAAAGGTAAAGATTATTAGAATATGAGAAATGTAATGGAATTAAAAGACAACTGGATGTTTGTGAAAGAAGCAGAGAATGCAGCAGATGCAGCATCAAAGAAAGGAACTGCAGTAAGTCTTCCGCATACATGGAATGCCGTAGACGGACAGGACGGCGGCAATGACTACCACAGAGGTACCTGCTGGTATGTGACAAAATTTCAGAAACCGGAATTAGAAGCAGGAAGTCAGGTATATGTGGAATTCCTTGGTGCATCTGTGATCGCAGATATCTATCTGAACGGAGAAGCAGTGGCACATCACGAGGGTGGATATTCTACATTCCGTGTGAATCTGACAGATAAGCTGCAGGAAGAAAACGTGCTGGCAGTTGCCTTGAATAATGCAGACAATAATTATGTGTATCCACAGAAAGCAGACTTTACATTCTATGGCGGTCTGTATCGTATGGTGAACTTGATTGTTGTACCGGAAAGCCATTTCGAACTGGATTATGCGGGAGGAAATGGAATTGCAGTGACTCCGACCGTAGAGTGTGACGAAAATCGCGTGCCGACAGGAAAAGCATCTGTGAAGGTGGAGACATGGGTGACAGGAAATGCGGATTCAGTCGTGATTACAATCACAGGAGAAGAGAGTGAATCAAAGACAGTTTCGGTTGTTGACGGACACGCAGAAGCAACATTCGAACTGGAGCACGTTCACCTGTGGGACGGTGTGGATGATCCGTACTTATACCATGCAAAGGCAGAACTTTCAAGCGGAGATGTGACAGAGACTACATTTGGATGCAGAAGCTTCTACACAGATCCGGAAAAAGGATTCGTATTAAATGGACGCGTATATCCACTGCGTGGTGTCAGCCGTCATCAGGATCGTACCGGAGCAGGAAATGCATTGAGCTATGAGATGCACAAAGAAGATATGGAGATCATCAAGGAAATCGGTGCGAACACAATCCGACTTGCGCATTATCAGCATGCACAGGAATTCTATGATTTGTGTGATGAGTATGGAATGGTTGTATGGGCAGAGATTCCGTATATTACTATGCATATGCCAAACGGACGTGCTAACACATTAAGTCAGATGGAAGAGCTTGTTGTACAGAATTACAATCATCCGTCCATTGTATGCTGGGGACTTTCCAACGAAATCACAGCCGCAACACCGGTTGACGAGGATTTACTAGAAAACCACAGATTGCTGAATGATCTGTGCCACAAGTTAGACAAGACTCGTTTCACAACGATGGCAAATGTATTCATGCAGGAGACAGACAGCCCGTTGTTGGAGATTCCGGATGTGAACAGCTATAACCTGTATTTCGGATGGTATCTGGGTGAACTGGAACAGAATGATGAATTTTTTGATGAGTATCATGCGAAATATCCGGATCGTTGTATCGGATTTTCTGAGTATGGTGCAGACGCTAATCCACAGTACCAGAGCACAAATCCGACTCACGGAGATTATTCTGAGACTTACCAGACAGTATATCATGAGCATATGTTGAAAATGATTGAGGAACGTCCATATCTGTGGGCAACACACGTATGGAATATGTTTGACTTCGCGGCAGACGGCCGTGATGAAGGCGGCAAGCATGGAGTGAACCAGAAAGGGCTTGTCACAATGGACAGAAAGCTGAAAAAGGATGCATTCTATCTGTATAAAGCATACTGGAACAAAGAGGACGCTTTCGTTCACATCTGTGGAAGCAGATATGTAGACCGCAAGGAAGACACAACTGAAGTAAAAGTATATTCCAATCAGACAACAGTATCTTTGTATGTAGACGGAACATTGTTAGAAACTCAGGACGGAAGTCGTATTTTCCGATTTGCAGTTCCGATGACAGGGGAGCATGAGATTGTTGCGAAAGCAGGCGCAGAAGAGGACAGCATCCACATCCGTAAGGTAGAGGAAGCAAATCCGGATTACGTGATGGGAGAAATCAAAGATGTTATTAACTGGTTTGATGATGAACCATATAAACCGGAATGCTATTCTATCAAAGATAAAATGAGTGAGATTAAGGCAAGTCCGAAAGCAGGTGCAATTCTAGCAGAACTGATGGCACAGGCACCTGGAGCAGAATCAAGAGGAGATGTGGCAGAAAGTGTCAAAGACAATCCGAATCTGGTCCGCATGATGGGAAGAATGACGCTGGAAAGTATGTTAGGACATATGAAAGACAGTATCACAGAGGAACAGGTGAAGGGCTTAAACCGCATGCTTCAGCAGATTAAAAAAGGCGAATAGTAAGGCAGTCGCAGCAAGAAAAACGTAAAGAAAAGAAGGCACATCCGGGAGTTTTGACTTAAGCTGGGATGTGCCTTCTTCTTTGCTAACTACAGCTTTGTATTTTTATTCCGATATTCGCTCGGTGACATCCCGAACGCCTTCTGAAAGGAAGAGGAAAAATAACTTCGGGAACCGAAGGCGAGTTCATCGCTGATTTCCTGAATATTCATAGTGGTTGCACTAAGCAGCAGCTTTGCCTTTTCTAATTTTATCTGTTTGATAAAGTCTGCAATACTGATACCGATTTCCTTCTTGAATTTATGGGAAAAATAATATTCTGTGTAGCCGGTTCTTTCCGCCAGTTCTGTAATTGAGAATTCCTCCCCGGGGTTCATGGAGATGTAGTCGCAGATATTCTGAATCTGGGAAGAAACATCAGTAGTCTGTTTTGCAGAGCGGACACGCTGCATAAAATCTTCCAGCATAGTATTGGTTAAGTTATTTATGGTAGATGCACTTTTAGCTTCTTCGAGCTTCTGCATGTAATAGTCGTTTAATGTGTAGGCAATGGAAGGATTTAATCCACCTTCAATCGAAGCACGTGAGCAGAGTACGAGCAGAACAATTACATCATTTTTCTGTTTACGGAGAGAATCACCGATATCAAATTTTACGCCACTGCTTAGATTGGCGGATTTGCCAAGAGCCTTCCTATAATCAGGACTTCCTTCCCGGAACATCTGAAGCATCTCCTGCTCGGCTTTCCAGATACCGGCATGTTCATCAGATATCAGTTTGAGGCCATCAGAATCTGAAGTCTGCTCCTGTGGATAAGAAATGTCGGCGGTAGTAATTTTTTCACCTGTAACAGCATAGTGAAACATCAGGGTGTACTGGTAAAGACTTGAGGAAGGCATTACCGGAATCTGCTCGATCTGCCGAAATATTTTCGAGCGAAGTTTTACAGAAAGTGTACGCGAATCCAGGTCTTTCTTAATTAACAAATGCGAGTTCTTGCCCCTTAAAATAGGTCCCAGCATATGAATGTGCTTTAATTCAGCCTCCTCGTATTCGAAAACAGAAATGTAAAGAAGACCCATAGAGGAATCCAGCCATATCGGTGTGCGTTTTCCGGATGTGACATATTCTTGTAAAGTGTCAGCAAAATCCAGAATAGAAGAGGCATCACTGATTACAAGATCCTGAGGGCAGTTTGTATGAATAAGTTCTAATTCAGGAGTATACGTCCATAAATACACATCATAATTGCAGCGCAGCATTTCTTTGAAAAATTCCAGCCGTTCATTTATTGTCATCTCATATCCTCCACTTTTCATTATTATTTACTTAAAGATTTCGAATTCTATATTTCTTCTATCCACGGGAGAAGCAACGATATATCGGATTCATACTCAAATCGAAGTGTTCCGGTTTCAAAAAGTTCCGGTTCATTGGCAATCGTACAGAAGATGTACTGGCTCAGTGCAGATTTCAAAGCAAGGCAGTCTCCGTCGGGCGTTTCAAAAAACACCTCTCCGGTACATTTCTTCAATTCTTTTAAAAAAGCCATCATATCAATCTTTCCTTTTAGTTTCATAAGATTAAGTCCTTTCTTCTTTCTATTATAATTCTTTTCTTTTATTATGGAAGATAAAGCTGAGTGAAAAGACAATTTTATCGTGAAAATGTTATGAGATTCGTCATGTGATATATATATCATGAAAAAAGAAACGAAAACACGAAAAATTTGTTACACAACCGGGGTGGCACTTTTATAATCAAGATAAAGAATCAAAACAAAAAAGGTATTGGGAGGAACATAAGAATGAAAGAAAAGAAGAAAAAATTAACCCAAAGTGAAATTGACGGTGTGCAGTATCGCCGTGCGAAATTGTGGCAGATCATCTGTTATGCATGTAACGCCTTCATTGGAATGAGCGTGTATTCGTTGATTGGAATGGCAAGCTACAGTGCAAGTATTGGATTCGGAGTTGCAACGGCCGTTGTGGGTGTGATTTTGACATGTACACGTATTCTGGATGGAATTACAGACCCGATGCTTGCATTTGTGTACGACCGCGTAAATACAAAGTTTGGTAAAATTCGGATCCTAATGGTTGCAGGATGGGGCATTGAAGCAATAGGACTGCTGGGAATGTTCAGCTGGTTTACAGGAAAGTTCACTGGAGTTGTAGGTATCGTTGTATTTACATTACTCTATGTCGTATATGTAATTGGATATACTATCGTAAATATGACAGCACAGACAATTCCGGCTCTCATCAGCAATGATCCGAAACAGCGTCCAACAATCGGTGTATGGGTGACTGCATTGAACTACATGATTCCTATGGTATTGACAATTGTGTTCAATGTAATTCTTCTTCCAAAGTTTGGAGGAACCTATAATCTTGAATTCCTTTCTGCTGTGTGTAAGTTAGTTGTTGGAATTTCCTTCGTCGGTCTTATTTTGGTATCCCTTGGAGTAAGTGAGTATGATAAACCGGAAAATTTCGAGGGATTGAATGAAAAAAAAGAACCATTGAAAGTAAAAGATATGGTTGCAGTTCTGAAAGAAAATAAACCTCTGCAGTGCTATGTTGCCGCAGTTGCATCGGATAAGCTGGCACAGGTAACAGCATCACAGGCAGTCATTACGACAATGATGGGTGGAATCATCATCGGAAATATGGGATTGTCATCTATATTAGGAATGATTTCCATGCTGCCATCGATTATATTTGCAATCTTTGGTGCAAGATATGCAGGAAAGCATGGAAGTCAGGAAGCAATTACGACATGGACAAAAGTATGTCTGGTATTGGGCGTAATTTCAATTATCTTTTTTGTTGCTGTGGATCCGAGTAAAATCGGTGTGATGTTCAGTTCAAGTATGATTATCTATGTGGTACTGACATTATTTTTAAACGGAGCAAAAATGTGTGTATCGACGGCAAATACTTCATTTATGGCAGACATCATTGACTATGAGTTAGACAGAACAGGAAAATATGTTCCGGCAGTTGTATCCGGTACATACAGCTTCCTGGATAAAATTATCAGTTCATTTGGTGCGTTGCTTGCATCTGCATCAGTAGCTCTGATTGGATATACATCAACGATGCCACAGCCGGGAGATGAGTGTACAACTGGTGTATTGGTGTTGACAATTGGTCTTACATATGCACTTCCGATGTTGGGGTGGATCTGCACATTGGTTGCTATGAAATTCTGTCATCTCAATCGTGAGGAGATGGTAGCGGTTCAGAAACGTATCGCAGAAAAGAAAGAGGCTCTGAAACAGCAGAAGGCTCAATAATATGGAAAATGTAGAAATTACAGTTTGGCGGAAGCTAAACTGTAATTTTTACAATAAGGCATATGGGGAAGGAGAAAACGATGCAAAATCAGGAAATATTTAAGAAACCGGTATGGGAAGCAATATTTTCCATGGGGATCCCATCCTTGATCTCGGTTCTGGTTATGATAATCTACAACATGGCGGATATGTATTTCATTGGCTTTTTGAATGATTACACACAGGTTGCGGCAGTATCCCTTATTATGCCAGTGTTCAGTATTATGACAGCGGTCAGTATGCTGCTTGGAAATGGTGGCTGCACCCTGATTGCGCAGGCACTCGGAGCAGGAGAGAAGAAACGGGCACGCAGCTATATGAGCTTGTGTATCTGGACAGCCATTTTATTAGGAGTGATTATAGCAGGTCTGATTATAGTTTTTTCGAATCCTTTGTTGAAATTCCTCGGAACCAATGAGGAAATGTGGCAGTATGCAAGAAATTACATGCTTATTCTGGCAGTGGGGTCACCGGCAATGCTTTTGAATTATGAAATTGCCTGTCTTGTCAGGGGAGAGGGTGCGATTAAACCAGGTTTAATTGCCAATTTTGTCTCAACCGGTATGAATATTCTTTTGGATCCGGTGTTGATCCTTGGTGTGAAAATGGGTGTATCAGGAGCCGCACTGGCTACCGTGCTGAGTAATGTAATTGGCATTGTCTATCTGATTTGGTATAAAATGCATCATGAAATGATTCTGACATTCAATCCGAAACCGGCGAGAGAAAGTGTACGACATCTGGGGCGAGTATTTGCACTTGGATTTCCAAATGCCATTTCCAACATTTTAAATGGGTTTGCATCAACATTCAGCAACCAACTCCTTGTACTGTACGGAACAAGTGCAGTTGCGGCGATGGCGGCAGCAGGCAAGGCAACGATGATAGTAGGATTACTCCAGATGGGGCTCTGTATGGGTGTTCAGCCACTGATGGCGTATTATTACGGTGCCGGGGATATGAGACGTATCAAAGAGGTCGTGATGAAGTTATTTATTCTTACATTAGGGATTGGCGTTGTTTTCGGAGCGGTGGGAATGCTTGGAAGCAAAGCTCTGGTTGGTCTGTTTATCCGGGATTTGGAAGTTGTTGAGCTGGGACAGAAGATTGTCTGCATTCAGTTGTTGTCTGCTCCATTTGTAGGGATATATTATATCGGACAGAATTTTATGCAGGCGACAGGGAGTGCTTTGATGGCGACGATTACATCAGTTTTGAGGCAAGGAGTACTACTCATACCGCTTCTTTACATTATGAATGCGATCATGAAGATGATGGGTATTCCAACCGCACATGTGATGGCCGATTTTATTTCGATTGTAGTGACATCGGTACTTACGGTAATTATTTATAAAAAAGTGAAGAATCAACTGAAACAAAAGAGGGAGGCTTAATTATGAAATATTTTTGTAATCCGGTAAATATCAATTACCGCTATCAGTTTAACATGGATCCAAGAGAGGGGGCGTTGAAGGTTGCCCGCGAGGCGGCAGACCCGTCCATGATTTATTTCAAAGGAAAGTATTATATTTTCGCATCGATGAACTTAAGTGTCTGGGTGTCAGAAGATCTGGCTCACTGGGAGAGTCATCGTCTGCCGGAGAACCTTCCGCTGTATGATTACGCACCGGATGTGCGTGTGATGGGCGAGTATGTGTACTTCAGCGCATCAAGACGCGGAGAGGTTTGTAATTTCTACCGCACGAAAGACATCCTAAACGGAGAGTATGAAGAGATTCCGGGAACCTTTGATTTCTGGGATCCGAACCTGTTCGTGGATGATGACAAAAGAGTGTATTTCTACTGGGGATGTTCCAATACAACACCGCTCTGGGGCGTGGAGATGGATCCGAAAACCATGCTGCCACTCGGCGAACGCCAGGTGATGATTGAGGGAGATGCATTTGCCAAAGGGTACGAACGTGCAGGAGAGGATCACTGTCAGTGGCCACTCTCAGATGAAGAGATAGAGATCCGTTTTCAAGGATTTTTGAAAATGAATCATCAGACAGAGGAGCAGCTTCCGAAAGAACTAGTTCCGTTGATTAAAGGCATGCTCAGTCAGAAACCATACATTGAGGGTGCATGGATGGATAAGTGGGACGGAAAATATTACTTACAGTATGCATGTCCGGGGGCGCAGTATAATGTCTATGCGGACGGTGTCTATATCGGTGACAGCCCGCTCGGGCCATTTACATTGGCGAAGAACAATCCATTCTCCTATAAGCCGGGCGGATTTCTCCCAGGTGCAGGACATGGTTCAACGATGGAGGATACAGCGGGAAATCTGTGGCATACCTCGACCATGCGAATCAGTGTGAACCAGCAGTTCGAGCGTCGTGTCGGGCTCTGGCAGGCAGGAAGGGATGTAGACGGAGAGTTATTCTGCAACCAGCGTTATGGTGACTGGCCGATGGAAGTGACAGGCGAGAAGCAGGATCCATGGGAGAATCCAAAGTGGTATCTTTTAAGTTATGGAAAACAAATGACAGCTTCTTCTTGTGAAGAAGGAAAAGGTCCGGAAAAAGCTGCCGATGAGAATGTACAGACATGGTGGAGAGCAGCATCTGAGAAGCCGGGAGAATGGCTACAGATTGACCTTGGCAAAAACTATGATGTGCGTGCCGTGCAGATCAACTTTGCAGATGATAAGATTGACATTCCGGTTCCAGGGAAAATTAAAGGAACACAGACACAGCCAAGATATATCGAAGAGCAGGATCATGTGACGAGATGGATTCTGGAAGGCTCTGTGGATGGCGAGCATTTTGAGGTGCTGGAGGATAAATCACAGGCAGAAACGGATTTACCGCATGATCTGGTCGTGATGGAAGCAGGAAAACAAATCCGCTATGTGAAGCTGAACATTCTGGAGATTCCATATGATCAAAAACCATGTATCTCAGGATTACGTGTATTCGGTATCGGGGAAGGTGCGAAACCAGAAGTGCCAGAATTCGAGGCAGTACGCGAAGGTGATGTGGATATGAACGTGTCCATCAAGGAAAATGGAGCAATGGGCTACAACATCCTATGGGGACATGCGCCGGAGAAACTGTACCACAGCTATATGGTATTCGGAAATACCAAAAAGGTAGGAGCGCTTGTTAAAGGACAGGACTACTGGGTGAGAGTGGATGCTTTCAATGAGAGTGGAATCACAGAAGGTACTGTGAAGAAATTATAAAAAGGAGTGTCACACGATGCCAAAATTATTTGCAACAGGAAATTCAGAAATCAGTTCCCGTGAAAAGAGAAACATGGAGCGTGCCAGAAAGGTGGCATCCCAGGGAATGGTATTATTGGAAAACAAGGGAGCACTTCCGATTGACAAATCCGTCAAAACAATTGCATTGTTCGGTAACGGTGCAAGAAGAACCATCAAAGGCGGAACTGGTTCGGGAGATGTCAACAGCCGCTTTGTGGTGAACGTGGAACAGGGATTGGAAGATGCAGGCTTCAGTCTGACGACGAAAGCATGGATGGATACATATGATACACAGGTAGAGACTGCCAGAATGGGATATTTTGGAGAACTTCAGCAGGAGATGGCAGCAAAAGGAATGGCTGCTGTGATGAAAATCTTTACGGAGCCATTTGTAGAGCCGGCAATTTCCGGAGTGAGTCAGAAAGAAATTGATGCGATGAAAGCAGACCTTGCCATTTACGTGCTCTCCCGTAATTCCGGAGAGGGAAAAGACAGAACTCCGGGGGCAGGAGATTATGAGCTGAGTGATACAGAAAAAACTGCAATTGCAAATCTTGCCAACGCCTACGGGAATCTGATTGTAGTGCTGAATGTAGGCGGCGTTATTGATACAAAATTCTTACGTGCACAGGAAGGCATCGGTGCAATCCTGCTAATGAGTCAGGCGGGCAATATCGGCGGACATGCGCTTGCAGACGTACTGACAGGCAAGGTATCTCCGAGCGGTCATCTGACAACAACATGGGCAGAGAACTATGAGGATTATCCGAATGCGAAGACGTTTAGCCATATGAACGGAGATATCCATGATGAATATTATGAAGAGGGAATCTATGTCGGATATCGCTATTTCGATACCTTTGATGTGACTCCTGCTTATCCGTTTGGCTATGGAAAATCCTATACAACATTTGACGTAAAGACAGAAGAAGTGACTGCAGATGCGAAACAGATTTCCGTAAAGGTATGTGTGACAAATACCGGCGCTACATACAGCGGAAAAGAAGTGGTGCAGGTATATTATTCCGCTCCGACAGGCAAACTGGAAAAGCCGTATCAGGAACTGGCAGCCTATGTGAAGACAAAGGAACTTGCTCCGGGTGAGAGTGAAGAGCTTATTATCACTTATCAGGTGGATCGCATGGCATCTTATGATGTACAGAGAGCCTCTTATGTATTGGAAGCAGGAACCTATTATGTCAGAGTTGGTGTGAATTCCAGAGCAACGAAGGTGTCAGCCGCAGTTGTGCTGGATCAGGAGACTGTGACAGAAGTACTGTCGAATCGCCTTGTATTGGACTGCGAGATGAATGAGTTATCATCAGCAGATGTGACACCTTATGGTTATGCAGAGGAAGAGGCTGAAAAAGAGCAGGCTTGTAAGCTCGATATCGCCTCCACTGATATCGAAACAAAAACTGTGACCTATGAGGAAACGAATGCAGAGATTGCTGCAAACACTTCAGAGAAAAAGATTACGATGCAGGATGTCATGTCAGGGCAGGCGACCTTAGATGATCTGGTTGGTCAGCTGACCATTCCGGAGATGGCAGAATTATGCGTCGGTACCTCCAGAGGAAATATGGGCGGTGACACTGCTATCATTGGCAGTTCCTCTGCAGTTGTACCGGGGGCGGCGGGAGACACCACTTCCCTGATGATTGAAGATCGTGACATTCGCAATCTGGTACTGGCGGACGGACCGGCAGGACTTCGACTGTCGAAGCATTTCAAGGCAGATGCAGAAGGCAATGTGATTCCGGGAACAAGTGATGCGCCAATTCCGGGAATGGACTTACTTATGGCCGGTTCACCAAAGCCGGAGATTCCGGAAGATGCCATTGACTATTATCAGTACTGTACTGCAATCCCGATTGCCACACTGCTTGCCCAGACATGGGATGTGGATGCAATCAAAGAATGTGGAGATATTGTCGGGGAAGAGATGAAAGAATTCGGTGTGACACTGTGGCTGGCACCGGGGATGAATATTCACAGAAATCCGTTGTGCGGACGTAACTTCGAATATTATTCCGAGGATCCGCTTGTTGCAGGGAAATGTGCGGCAGCAGATACATTGGGCGTACAGCAGCATGCCGGAGTTGGCACAACTATCAAACATTTCGCACTGAATAATCAGGAAGATAACAGAATGCACACGAATGCACACGTCAGTGAGAGAGCGGCTCGTGAGATTTATCTGAAGGGATTCGAGCTTGCAGTCAAAGAAGCAAAACCGATGTCCATTATGACATCCTACAATCTCATCAACGGAATCCATTCTGCCAATAATAAAGATTTGTTGACAGCCATTACGAGAAATGAATGGGGATTTGACGGAATCGTTATGACAGACTGGGGGACAACCGGCGGTATGGAGATGAATCAGGGAATGGAATTCAAGTACGGATGCTCCAGTGCAGCAGGATGTATCAAGGCAGGAAATGATCTGACGATGCCTGGAAAACAGGAGGATGTGGATGAGATTATCGCTTCAGTAGGTGCGAAAGATGGCGATGTAGTCTGCCCGATCACACTTGGAGATCTGCAGACCTGTGCGAAGAGAATGTTGAATACGATCATGAAGAGTTCGGCATATATGGAATAAGTGAGGAGACAAGATAACATGGCAGTAAAAGCAATTCAGTTAATTCAGATCGGAACGGCAATGGGTTCCGAAGAAAAGGCAAGAGAAACGATCCGCCTGATGAAAGAAGCCGGATATGACGGAATCGAGCTGAATGGATTCATGATGAAAAAGATGCCGCCGATCGTTCGTGTTCTGACAACCCTTGCGGGGATGCCGATTGGAAAGACAGCGAAATTAGACTGGAAGAAGTTGATTGCGGACACCGGACTTAAGGTGGTCAGTATCCACGAGGATCTTGGAAGCATTCTTAGAAATCCGCAGGAAATTATGGAAGAAGCAAAAACATTTTCCACAAAGTATATTGTCATTACGGGAATGCATCGGTTTGATTATTCCAATATGGCAGCGGTACTGGAATTGGCACAGAAGCTAAATAAGGCAGGAAAAATTCTGAAAGAAGGAGGCATTTCCTTGTTATATCACAATCACAACTGTGAATTCCGCAAAGTGGGAGCGGGAAAATGTGCCTACGATGTGCTGATTGAAAAGACAAATCCGGAATATGTCAACTTCGAATTCGATTCTTACTGGGCGACAGAGGCCGGTGTGGATACGATTGCTCTCATGGAACGCTTGGGAGAGCGGATGAAGCTCTACCACATCAATGACCGAGGAACAAGGATGAGCGGACCGGGAGGACAGATTCTCAAATCGGACAGTATGGAACTTGGATACGGTAATATGAACCTGACGAAGATGGTGGAGATTGCACAGAAAAGCGGTGTGGATGCCGTGATACTGGAAAGCCATAAGAACTGGGTGGACAAGTCCCCGGTGAAGTCGTTCCAGCTCAGTGCGAAGTTTATGAATGAGCATGTGAAAAATTAGCTTCAAAAAATGTTGCTCTCAAATTCAGAAAGAATCATTTGAATAACAGGAGGAAATGGGAATATGAAGAAACAAAAATTCAATCATGACTGGATATTCACAGTTGGAAGCGGAAGCTCCCTGGATGCATTGGCTGGTGGGAACAATATGGCAAAACAGGTGACTCTGCCGCATGATGCATCAATAGGAAGAGAGCGAAACCCGGAAGAACCGAACGGAAGCGGAAATGGATTTTTCCGAGAGGAAAGCTATGTGTACACCAAGACATTTTCGATGAATGCAGATGATAAGGATAAGAATGTATATCTGGAGTTTGAAGGGGTATACCAGAATGCTTTTGTATATGTGAACAATTCATTTGCCGGGAAATGCCCGTACGGATATAGTAATTTTTATGTTGATATCACAAAATATCTGAACTACAACGAACCGAATGCATTAAAAGTAGTTGTCAAAAATGGAGTTCCGAGCGGACGCTGGTATACAGGAGGCGGAATTTACAGAGATGTCAATCTGATGATTGCTGATCGTCTTCATCTTGTTCCGGACAGTGTACAGCTTGCAGCAATTGAAGTGGAAGATGATCAGGCAATCATTCGTGCAAAGTCAACAATCGCTTACACAGGAATCGGAATCCGGGAGATTACACTGTGCACGGAACTGATGGATGCAGAAGGAAATGTGGTTGCTGCAGATGAAATGTCAGTGACGGTCGAGGAACATTCTGAACAGGAATATCAGCAGAAAATGTATGTACCAAATCCAAATCGTTGGGATGCGGAGAATCCATACCTGTATACTTATCGTACGTATATCAAAGAAAATGATTCCGTGATTGATGAGGAAACAGGAACCTTCGGAATTCGTAAACTTCAGTTGGATACAAAACACGGATTGAGAGTGAATGGAAAAGTTGTAAAACTTCGCGGCGGATGTATCCATCATGACAACGGAATTATCGGAACAGCAGAATTTACGCATTCTGCGGAGGCGCGGGTAAAGAAACTCAAAGAAACCGGCTTCAATGCAATCCGCAGCGCCCATTATCCGATGAGCCGGAAGCTGTTGGAAGCATGCGACAAATACGGAATGTATGTTATGGATGAGTATTCGGATGTATGGGTAAGTACCAAGGTGGAATTCGATTATAGTACACAGATGACAGAATGGTGGGAACACGATATCGAAAATCTGGTGAAAAAAGATTATAACCATCCGTGTGTGATTATGTACTCCATCGGAAATGAGATTCCGGAGGCGGGAAATAAATTCGACGTGCAGTGGGGCAAAAAACTAGCAGATAAATTGCGTTCTCTCGATGATACCAGATATACGACAAACAGCCTGAATCTCCTTCTGGCCATCATGAATGATCTTCCAAAATTAATGGCGCAGAATGCAGCCGCACAGGCAGCAGCGAATACAGAAACAGATCAGCCTCAGGAAATCAACAGCATGATGAACAATCTGGGGGCAATGATGGCACAGTTCATGGCAAGTGATTTTGCAGCTGAGAAAGTGAAAGAGGCATGTGCCCAGGTGGATATTACCGGTTACAACTATGCGGCAGCACGCTATGAGATTGACGGAAAACTATTCCCGAACCGCATCCTTGTAGGTTCTGAGACCAATCCGCCGGATTTGGACAAAAACTGGGAACTGGTCGAGAAATTGCCATATGTAATCGGGGATTTCGACTGGACAGCCTGGGATTATATCGGAGAGACAGGTATTGGAAAAATTAATTACACAGATCAGCAGAGTATGGGGTTCTATGCACTATATCCTTGCAAAATTGCCTACTGCGGAGATATCAATATTCTTGGAAACCGCCGACCAATCTCTTATTGGAGAGAACTGATCTGGGGATTGAGAAAAGCACCGTACATCGCTGTACAACTTCCACAGCATTACGGAGAACCCCAGAGTACGACACAGTGGAGCATGTCCGATGCAGTCCGCAGCTGGAACTGGAACGGATACGAAGGGAAACCTGTAAAAGTAGAAGTGTATGCTGTAGCCGATGAAGTAGAACTGTTGATTAACGGGCAGAGTGTGGAGCGTAAGAAAGTCGGAGAAACAAAGAAATACATCACAATTTTCGACACCACATATCATGCCGGAAAAGTAGAAGTTATTGCGTACAGCGACGGAAAAGAATGTGGCAGAGATGAAATACTGACAGCTTCAGACGAGGTTGTGATTGCCGCAAAAGCAGACCGTACACAGATTCCGGCAGATGGAAGTGACATCGCCTATATCGACATCTGTATGCAGGATGCTTCGGGAATTTTGAATCCAAATGCAGACAAAGCGGTATCTATAAGCCTTGACGGTCCGGGAGAAATTATGGGATATGGAAGTGCGGATCCGGAATCAGAGGAAAATTATTACGATACGGTTGCGAAAGCATACGAAGGAAAACTTCGTGCTGCAGTACGCGGAACCGGGGAAACAGGCAAAATCGTAGTAACATTATCGGCGGATGGATTAGAATCAGTAAAAGTAGATGTTGAAGCCGTATAAGTACAGTAATCATTGAAATGATTTCATAATAGAAGGAGGAGCTGACATAAGTTGGCTCCTCCTTTTATCTCTCAAGGAGAAAGGGAAGAGTTTACAATTGCTCCAATTCTCCCAGCATATTTGTAACAACATCCTCCGGCAGTCCGAGCATCGGAGCGAGAGCTTTGAAAGTCATACCGTAAGCGGCCTTTGCCTGTTCATTTTCTGCAAAGCCAGGCAGATACTTGTCTACAATTGCTTTGGCGTCAGTGTTCTCCATGATAGCAGCAATTGTGCTGTCTGCGTTTAATTTTCCTCCGGTCAGGATTTCAGGATGCTTCCAACTTGTCACATTCTTGCTTCCGGCGGAGAGTGCACCATCGACAGGAATTGCAGCTCCGGTGATGTACCGTGACATATCACTTGCGAGGAAGAGTGCAAGATAGGCACATTCCATCGGATCGCCCATACGTCCGGCAGGACAGTCATTTGCGAAGAAATCCATTGCTTGTTCCGGTGCATCTCCGAAGATACTTGTTTTCGTGTATCCCGGACAGATTGCATTGACTGTGATCCCGTATTTAGCATAATCCAGTGCAGCGACGCGTGTCATTCCGACAACTCCGAATTTGGTTGCGGTGTAAAGAGCCTGACCACGCTGTGGCATGAGTCCTGCGATAGAAGCAACATTGATGAGAAATCCGCCTTCACTTTTGGATTTGAAGATTGCTTCCGCACCATATTTCATTCCGGCAAAGACGCCTTTGCTGTTCAAGTCAAAGATTTTCTCATAATCATCCAAATCATATTCATGAAGAGGACTTCCGCCCATGCCGATACCTGCATTGCTCACAACTCCGTCGAGACGTCCATAATGAACAACTGCCTTATCTACGAGATCTTTAATCGCATTTCCGTCACTACAATCTGTCTGAACAAAAATTGCGTCCCCTCCATTGTTGATAATATCGTTCACTACAGCTTGTCCCTGTTCCACACTTCGTGCGGCACAGATTACTTTCATGCCATTTGCTGCATAGCAGCGGGCAATTGCCTCTCCAATTCCACGGCTTGCACCGGTGACGATTGCTACTTTTCCTTCTACACTTTTGAAATCCATAAATAATATCCTCCTGATGAGTTCATAATTGAATTTAGAAAATACATTTCTATGAGACAAGTTTAAAAGGAAGAATGAAAATGAAGGAATAAAAAATCGTGATTTTGAGTGCAAATTCGTGTAAAAGAGGTTGTGACATGTATTCGGAAACAAAATCAAGAGAAATAGAACTTGAGATGGGGAGAGTGATGTGGGAAGGGGCTGACCCCAATGTGATGCCATTTCAATTTATAGAAAAATATGTTCTAAGGTTATCAGAAAAGTGAGATTAGTGAATTGGTGTGATTGCTGAGAGAAAGAGCAAGGCTCCGTGCAGGAAATTCACCGGTTCCTCTTTTAATGCTGTAGAGCTTGCAACATCTCCATCGTTAGAACTTGCATATATCGTAGCTGCCCCGAGAATGGCATATTATATGACCTACAGTACGAGAATTTACGATATTTATTTAAAATACATTGCACCGGAAGATATGCATGTGTATTCTATAGATGAAGTTTTCATGGATGTAACGGCGTATCTTTCAACCTACAAGATGACAGCCCATGAGTTGGCACTTAAAATGATTCGGGATGTCCTTGGGGAAACCGGTGTTACGGCAACGGCCGGTATTGGCAGCAACATGTACCTTTGCAAGATTGCCATGGATATTGTGGCAAAGAAGATGCCAGCAGATAAGGATGGGGTGCGTATCGCAGAGCTTACGGAGCGAAGCTACAGGAAATTATTATGGAATCATACGCCACTGACCGATTTCTGGAGAATAGGCAATGGATACGCCAAGAAACTTATGGAAAACGGCATGTTTACAATGGGGATGGGGCCTACTACAATAGCTGAGATTCGGGCATATAAACCACAGAATAACAGTGTAAGCTCCAGGCAGGTATTACATTGCCCTATACAGCAGAGAAAGCAAAGCTTATTGTGAAGGAGATGACGGATTTACTGGTTCTTGATCTCGTGGATAAGAAACTTCTTACAGACCAGATGGTGCTTCATATTGGATACGATATCGAAAGTCTGACAGATCCGGAGGTTCGAAGAAAGTATCAGGGCGAGCTGATGGGAGTAAGTGGATATAATCTTGCGGTCTCTCTCGTATGGTTTTTGGCATTGATGCTGGGAACAGGAGTACTTCCGCATGTAATGGACATTACAATCAATTATGGATCTGATACATATTGGTGCAGAGGAGGTATTTTTGTTAATCTCTGTATTGTGTTTTTAATCATTCTTACTATTACGGGATTTGGGTATACTATCAGTTACAAAATAGTGGAGATAAAGTGTATTCATTTGGACGGTGGATTGGATGGAGCAATGGAAGTAAATGATGCCGCTATGAATGCAAATCTGAAAGGACAAATAGCAAAAGCGGCAGGGGGAGCGTATGTTGATACGAAGGCGCTTACAGGCCCGATGGCTATTTTGTCAAGGTATTGTGTGCAAAATGGTGTAAGTATAATGAATTCGCGTGTGTTTAAGTGGATAAACAGAGCATGCATTGCAGCGCAGATTATATTTGCTGTTGCTTGTTTCTGTATCTTGATTCAATATTAGTAGTCGGGAGAAGTTAATGGGAAAGATAATAATTCACAAATCGCTTTTAGACCATATAAAGATTGACGGAAGTTTTATTGATGATAAAGTTAAAGAGTTAGAAATGGCTAGTGGAATATATGATATAGTTGGCGGAACAGATTGCGATTCATCATATAATACAGAAAGCTATCAGCATGGAAGTAAATCCAGTATAACCTGGGGAATACATGAAAAAGTGAAAATTGACGATAAATCCGTTTGCCATGTGCATGTAAAAAGAAAATTGTCATTTTTATATATTGTTCCGGTAATCAAAGTGAAATATGAGAGTAATGAGGTATTATAAAATGTCAGATATCAAAGGTAAGATAGTTTTAAAAACACCTTTCATTTGTGAATGTTGTATCAGAAGTGATAGGGTATACAAAACTCTAAATTCTTTCAAAAAAACACAATGGTTGAACTATCAGCAGGCAAGCATATGATTAATGTGGGTATCGGTTATGATGAAATGCCAGAGAGCAGCAGAGTATATAGTGCGGATACTTGGGCATGGGAAAGCGATAAAGCAATAGAAATCGGTGAAAATGCTTTGCTTATTTCGATAAAGAGAAAATGGCATTTATTTAGGCCGGTTACAGTAGAAGCTGAAATAATAAAATAGTGGAAACATACTGCAAGGAGATAATGATGAGTAAGTTGAGTTTTGATAAGAAAACCTTTAACTGGGGCTATGGTTTTGTCTATACCTTCCAAAGTCGAAGTTAGAAGACCACAGTCACAATTATTATGAATTCTATTTCTTTTTGGAAGGAAATGTATCGATTGAAATTGCAGGAGAAAGGCGTCCGCTTCAGTACGGAGATGTCGTTCTAATTCCGCCGGAAGTGGCACACCATGTTGTGATTCATGATGTGGAAATGCCGTATCGCAGATTTGTCTTTTGGATTAGCAAAGAGTATGCAAATCAGTTGATGCAGTTGTCACAAGCTTACGGATATCTGATGCAACAGGCAGCGGTGACTGGTAAATACATTTTCCATAATGATAGAATTTCGTTTAACGCAATACAGACAAAGGTGTTTCGTTTGATAGAAGAAATCCACTCCAATCGTTTTGGAAAAGAAGCGAAGATATCTTTGTGCCTGAATGATCTGATACTTCATTTGAATCGAACAGCATATGAGCAGGAGCATCCGAAGAGTCAGAAAGAGGAGCAGAACTTATATGAGAATCTGATGGATTATATCGAAGAACATCTAGATGAGGAATTGACATTAGAGAAGCTGGCAGGTGAATTCTTTGTCAGCAAATACTATATTGCGCATATCTTTAAAGAAAATATTGGACTATCCATTCATCAATATATCATGAAAAAAAGGCTGTCTGTTAGTAGGGATGCCATTCTCACCGGATACAAAATCACAGAAGTATACTTGATGTATGGATTTAAAGATTACTCTAGCTTCTTTCGGGCGTTTAAAAAGGAGTACGGAATATCGCCGAAGGAATTTCGAGAGATGAATTCGGTGGATGTAAACGAATTTACGAACAAAATATAGAAATCATGAACGTAATAATTTTTGCCATTCGCTATAATTTCTATTATGAGATACCCTATGTATAATGGAAATGAAGGAGAATTTTCGGATATGAAAGCGATAAAACTTAGAACGGAGCAGAAGGTAAATCCAATCGGAATAGACGGGAAAGAACAGTTCCTCTCATGGATTTGTGAGGACGGAATCTCTCAGAGTGCATATCAGATTAAAGCATGTACTGGAGATCAGACCATTTATGATAGCGGTAAAGTGGCAAGTCAGGACATGCATCATCTGTTGGAACTGAATCTGGAAAGCAGACAGCGTGTCTGCTGGAAGGTGCGTCTGTGGGATGAAAAAGACGAAGCCGGAGAATGGAGTGAAGAGGCTTATTTTGAAATGGGTCTCTTAAGCGATGAAGATTGGAATGCCCAGTGGATCAATCCAGAACTTTCCAAACTTACAACAAAGGAATACGACTGCAGTGATGCAATCAATGCACAGGCAAAGAGGGAATGGGAAACACGGGAAATCGAAGGCGAGTATGAAGTACATCAGCCTGCAAGCTACCTGCGACGTGTATTCAGTGCACCTGAGGGAACAATGAAAAGATTCTATATTACCTGTCACGGGTTATATGAGGCATGGCTAAATGGAAAACGTGTAGGTGATGCCGTTCTGATGCCGGGCAGTAGCAATTACAATAATGAGCTTATTTATCAGACATATGATGTTGCAGATTTATTGCGTGAAGGTGAGAATGAGCTGGTGATTGTTCTTGGTGATGGCTGGTATCGTTCTACATCCGGAGTCGATGGTGACCGCGGTGTGTTCGGACAGGAACTGGGATTATTATGTCAGTTGGAAGTGGATGGAGAATCGGTGCTTGTATCTGATGAGACATGGGAAGCAAGTCAGGCAGGACCTCTGCAGCAGAATGATATGCAGCAGGGAGAAGTATACGATGCGAGAAAAGAAACATTTGCCACAGAAAACGGCGTGTGGCATCCGGTAAAAACAGAAGACTTTGATAAGAACCTGCTGAAAGGAATGAATACTGTCCCAATCAAGGAAATGGAGAACTTCGAAGGTAAACTGATTCAGACTCCGAATGGAGAGACGATCATCGATTTCGGACAGAATCTTGCCGGATATGTGGAATTTACTGTATTTGGCAAAGACGGTGAAACGATTGTTCTGACTCATGGAGAGTCTTTGGATGAGAACGGGAACTTCACGACGGAGAATTTCCAGGATCGTAAACGCCACAAAGAGGGCGGTACGTATCAGATGATTTCATACATTTGCAAGGATGGAGAGAATCACTACAAGCCGAGATTTACCATCATGGGATTCCGCTACGCAAAAGTGGAGACAATACTTGATCTGTCAGATGCAACATTTATCGCGCATGCAGTGTATTCCGAGATGGAAGAGACAGCAGACTTCACTTGTGGAAATGCGGATGTGAACCAGTTGGTATGGAACAGTAAATGGAGTCAGAAGGGCAACTTCTGTGATGTGCCGACCGACTGCCCGACTCGTGAGAGAGCAGCGTGGACAGGAGATGCGGGACTTTATGTCGATACGGGGCTGATGCTGATGGATAGTTATAATGTATATAGAAAATGGCTGGCGCAGTGTCGTTACGGACAGTATCCGGAAGGCAAGGTGGCAAATATCGCACCGCCGAACAGCAAAGGAAGCTTTATGACAGCGATGCTGGCAGGTTCTGTCGGCTGGGGGGATGCCTGCATTATTGTGCCAATGGCAATGTATCGTAAGTATGGAGATGTTCGTATACTGGAAGAAAATTATGAAATGATGAAGAACTGGTATGCCTTTTTGGAAAGCCGTGCAGAGAACAATGCAATTCAGTCGGGTATTGATTACGGTGAGTGGTGCGAGCCGGGAACCAATCCAATGATGTCTATGCAGAACGGAAACTTTGATGTTGCAACCGCATATTTCGCACATTCCGGGGAAACGTTGTCTGAGATTGCAGCGATTCTCGGCAAAGAAGAGGATGCGGCACATTACCGTGAAGTATCAGAAAACGCCAAGAAAGCATTTGAGGAAATCTTTACGAAAGACGGCGTGGTAGAATCAGAGCGTCAGTGTCAGTACATCCGTCCGATTCAGTTTGGCCTTGTGAATGAAGAAAACTGTGCGAAGAATGCAGAGAAGCTGAACGAACTGGTGCTTGCAAATGACTATCATCTGAACACCGGATTCCTGACAACACCGGCAATCTGCGGTATACTGTGCGAATACGGATATGAAGATACCGCATTCAAACTTCTGCTTCAGGAGTCTGCACCGGGATGGCTGTATGCCGTGAAGAAAGGTGCCACGACAATCTGGGAGACATGGGATGGTATCAATGAAGAAGGAAAACCAAGCGAATCTCTGAATCATTATTCCTATGGTGCAATTACCGGATGGCTGATCGGTGGCGTATGCGGAATTCAGCAGGAAGGAAGAAAAATCACAATAAAACCAATCGCATGCAAGGAATTATCGCATGCAAAGGCAGTGTATGATTCTCCGGTTGGAACAATTGAGAGCGGATGGAAATACGAAGGTAATAAGATTACGTTCGAGTTTGTTATTCCGGTGAACACGGTGGCAGAAGTAGTGCTACCGAATGGGGAGAGACATGAACTTGCGCCGGGAGTACATCAGTTCTAATGGATGTGGATAGTTAAAAAAGAAATGGATACACATGTAAGGGGGGCTTACCGATTTATTTCGATAAGCCCCCTTTTTGTTGCTGAATCTCGTTGATTTTTTCATCTGAAAGCTCGGTGTTATCTAAAAGCATTGTCCGGAACATTTGAAGTAACATTTGAAAAGCCTGTATCCATGTGATATCAGACATTTCATCTGAAAAGTATAGAAAAAGCTCGCGCAGGGATCGATTATCATTGGATTCCCTGCTTTCCAGCGACAACATCATGTATCGTGTAAAAACGACTGCAGTATGTGCAGTCATTGCATCATAGGAAAGGGAGTTACATTCTTTGCTGAGGTTAAGGTAGCTTTTGCACACCTTGAAGAACACATCTATGTCCCAACGTTTTCCATAGATCCGGATGATTTCATTCTCATCCAGATTTACGTCCGTGGAAATAAGGCAGAGATATTCCTTGCGTTTATTACGATTGCGAACATAAACTACTTTGGCAGGAATGATTTCACCATCCTTTACAACATCAACCATAACGGAAAGCAGATATCTTGATCTTCCGCGCCTCTTTTTGTTCGTGTTGTAGATAGAAGTTAGAGACATATCTTCGCCATTGTAGCGGAAAAACATCTTTGGTGTTTTCTTGACCATGCCGATTACATTGTAACCCATACTTTTTACTGCGTGAAGAGTGCTTGGTGATGAAAACCAGCTGTCAAAAAGAACATATTTCGCCGAAATTGTAGCTTTCCTGGCTGCATCCAAAAGCGTAAGCATAGCTTGTGTTCCTTTTTCCATGGAAAGCTTCCGGCGTTTGTAGCCAACAGTTCTTTTATCCACTTCTGTTGCTTCATTGATGCGGTTTTTCCTGTTTTCTGTGGAAAGAAGAACGCTGTTGACCGGCAGGAAAGTACTTCCATCTGACCAGCCTAAAGTAAGCATTCGAAAACCAAAGCGATATTTATGTTTTGCATGGTCATAGACTTTGGCAAGGAGTTCAACCTTTTTTGAGCGGTTACGCTCAAACATGGAATCATCAATGATAAGAACATTTGCACGATCCTCAGAATTCAAAGGCAGAATGGCATCCCTGATGATTCGGGTTGAAAGTATTGTTGTGAAGCGGATCCAGTTGATCTGAATCATTTTCATAAAACGATATACAGTATCCTTCGCAAAATCAGGAGTGTTCCGTCCTGTGATCAGATTCATATACATACTTCTGTTAGAAAAAATCAACAGAAACAGATACTGGAAAATTTCCATTACTGGAAGGCCTTTCTTTTTGTAGGCATTGGACGCTTTCAAAGCTGAAGAAACATGAAATCTCGTAAAAAATCTTTTGATAGATTTTGAAATCTGCTTATCATTTCTGGAAAGGAATGTGCGGACGTCGTGCATGGAATCGCTTCCCGGTGGATATAGTTATTAGGAGAAAACATGACGCGGAGGATTGCCATGGAGCGGGAAGAGCGGATCAGACATCAGAAAGAATTCCTTATTAAGTTTGCATACTGGGCGGTGTGGGGTGGACTTGTCCTCGCGGCGGTAAAAATGATCGGACCGGTGCTCCTGCCGTTTATTGCGGCATTTTTTGTGGCTTGGATTCTCTCGTTTCCGGTGGTGTTTGTGACGGAACGCATGCATATAAGGCGCGGGATTGCAGCGGTGGCGGTCGTTCTGCTGTTTTACGGACTGGCGGGGCTGTTGGTCGGATTCCTCGGAAACCGCATCGTGCTTTTGGGACAGGAACTGCTCGGGGAAGTGGTGCGGTTTGTCTCGGAAACGATTTTCCCGATGATGAAACATTTCTGCGCGTGGACGGCAGGCCTGACTGGAGAGACGGTGGGAGGGGAGGTGCTGCGCACGGCGGGCACGGAGTCGGCGGAGGCGGTCAGCCGGGCGGGGGAACTTCTGACCGGAATGTCCGGCACCCTGTTGCAGCAGGTCTCCGGCATTGCGGTAAATATTCCGGGGATGTGCTTTAAATTGCTGCTTGCGGTCATATCGACGGTGTTCATGGAACTGGATTTTCCGCAAATCATGCGCTTCCTTGAAAAGATCATACCGGAAAAATGGAAGGAGACGGTGCTCGCCGTTAAAAAGGGAACCTTCGGAACGATGGGAAAATGTGCGGCGGCATACGTTTTCATCTTTTTGATGACGTTTGCGGAACTTGCGGCAGGTCTGCTTCTTCTGCGGATCGAGGGCGCTTTTGCGATAGCGTTTTTGATCGCGGTGTTAGATATTCTGCCAGTGCTCGGCACGGGAACCGTGCTGCTTCCGTGGGCGGTGATTGCGTTTGCCGGCGGCAATGCCAGAATGGGAATCGGGGTGATAGGGCTGTATCTGATCATCACAGTGGTGCGCAACATTGTGGAGCCGAAGCTGGTGGGAAAACAGATGGGGCTTTCTCCGGTTGTGATGCTGCCGTGTATGATTGTCGGGCTTCATTTCTTTGGAATCTTAGGACTGTTCGGCGTGCCGCTTGTGGCATCGTTTTTGAAAAAACTCTACAGTGACGGCTATTTTTCTGAAAAACTTTCCGGAGATTGTCAAAAGAAAAATTGAACTTGTCACACAAAACATGTATAATAAAGCAAGAATATGTTTGACAGGGGAAATGACAATGGCAGAAAAGATTATTTTGACAGGTGACCGTCCTACCGGCAAACTGCATGTGGGACATTATGTGGGTTCTCTGAAGCGGAGAGTGGAACTTCAGAATTCGGGGACGTTTGATAAGATATTTATTATGATTGCGGACGCACAGGCGCTGACGGACAACGCCGACAATCCGGCAAAGGTGCGTGACAATATTATGGAAGTGGCACTCGACTACCTTTCGGTTGGAATCGATCCGGCGAAGTCTCATATTTTTATCCAGTCCTACGTGACGGAGCTGACGGAGCTGACATTCTATTACCAGAATCTGGTTACGGTCTCCAGATTGCAGCGCAACCCGACGGTTAAGGCGGAGATTCAGATGCGTAACTTCGAGGCGAGCATTCCGGTCGGATTCTTCAATTATCCGATCAGCCAGGCGGCGGACATCACGGCATTTCATGCGACGACGGTTCCGGTCGGCGAGGATCAGATGCCGATGCTTGAGCAGACCAAGGAGATTGTACATAAGTTTAATGCGGTGTATGGTGAGACGCTCACAGACCCGCAGATTTTACTTCCGGATAACAAGGCCTGCTTAAGACTTCCGGGTACCGACGGAAAGGCCAAAATGAGCAAGTCGCTCGGCAACTGCATCTATCTCTCGGAGAGCGAGGCGGATGTGAAGAAGAAGATCATGTCCATGTTCACGGACCCGGATCATATCCGGATCGAAGATCCTGGAAAACTCGAAGGGAATACCGTATTTACCTATCTGGATGCATTCTGTACGGACGGGCATTTTGCGGAATATCTGCCGGAGTATGCGAACCTGGATGAGCTGAAGGCACATTACAAACGCGGCGGTCTGGGGGATGTCAAGGTGAAGAAGTTCCTGAATAATGTCATGCAGGAGGAGCTGTCTCCGATCCGTGCACGCAGGAAGGAATATGAGCAGCGCATCGGCGATGTGTATGATATTTTAAAGGCGGGAAGCGAAGTGGCAAAGGAAGAGGCTGCAAAGACACTTTCCGAGGTAAAGCATGCCATGAAGATTGATTATTTTGATACACCGGAGTTCCTGGAGGAACAGGTGAAGAAGTATTCCGAGTAATCACAAATTGTTTTTTACAAATTCAGGCAATTCATGTTATATTATACTTGCACCTTGACGGTGTATCATGTATGATATTTCATGAGTTGCTTTCTCTTTTTTTGACAGGGAAAGTAGATCGGACGGCAGGCTGTCCGGATTGTAATTGAGGAGGATGCGACATTATGGAAAATGAAAATGTCTCAAAGAATTTTATTGAGCAGATGATTGACAAGGACATCGAGGAAGGGCACTGCAAGGTTGTTCATACCAGATTTCCACCGGAACCGAATGGCTATCTGCATATCGGTCATGCGAAGTCCATTCTTTTGAATTATGGTCTGGCACAGAAATATGGCGGAAAGTTTAATCTGAGATTTGACGATACAAATCCTACCAAGGAGAAGACCGAGTTTGTGGAGGCGATCACGGAGGACATCAAGTGGCTTGGCGCGGACTGGGAAGGCAGACTTTTCTTCGCGTCCGATTATTTCGATCAGATGTATGAGTGTGCCGTAGAGCTGATAAAAAAAGGAAAAGCTTATGTCTCTGATCTGTCTGCAGAGCAGATCCGTGAGTACCGCGGAACGCTGACGGAGTCGGGCAAGGAAGATCCGTACAGCGGCAGAAGCGTCGAGGAGAACTTAAAGCTGTTTGAGGAGATGCGGGAAGGAAAGTATGCGGACGGTGAGAAAGTGCTCCGTGCGCGCATCGATATGAGTTCTTCCAACATCAATATGAGAGATCCGGTCATCTACCGTGTGGCACACATGACACACCACAGAACCGGCGATAAATGGTGCATCTACCCCATGTACGATTTTGCACATCCGCTCGAGGATGCGATCGAGGGAATCACACATTCCATCTGTACGCTGGAGTTTGAGGATCACAGACCGCTCTATGAGTGGGTCATCAACGAGGTGGGCGCACAGATTATCCCGGATAAGGATGAGATGCCGCCGAGACAGATTGAGTTTGCAAAGCTGTATCTGACCAACGTGGTAACCGGCAAGCGTTACATCAAGCGCCTGGTGGAGGAAGGCATTGTGGACGGATGGGATGATCCACGTCTGGTATCCATCGCAGCGCTGCGCAGAAGAGGATTCACACCGGAATCATTAAAGATGTTCGTAGAACTGTGCGGTATTTCAAAGGCAAACAGTTCTGTTGACTATGCAATGTTAGAGTACTGCATCCGCGAGGATCTCAAGATGAAGAAGTCCCGTATGATGGCAGTTCTTGATCCGGTGAAGGTTGTGATTGACAACTATCCGGAAGGACAGACCGAATATCTGGACGTTGTGAACAATCTGGAGAATGAGGCGCTTGGCTCACGTAAGATTCCGTTCTCAAGAGAACTCTATATCGAGCGTGAAGACTTCATGGAGGAGCCGCCGAAGAAGTATTTCCGTATGTTCCCGGGCAATGAAGTACGCCTGATGAATGCATATTTTGTAACCTGCAACAGCTTTGAGAAGGATGCAGACGGTAACGTGACGGTAATCCATTGTACTTACGATCCGGCGTCCCGCGGCGGCAACAGCCCGGACGGCAGAAAGGTAAAAGGTACGATTCACTGGGTATCCGCAGCACATGCGGTTCCTGCAACGGTCAGACTGTATGAGAATATCGTGGACGAGGAAAAAGGGGTATACAATGAGGATGGAAGTCTGAACCTCAATCCGAATTCACTGACTGTGTTAAAGAACTGTATGGTGGAGGAGAATCTTGCTGGGGCAAAGGCTTACGACAGTTTCCAGTTTGTACGCCAGGGATTCTTCTGTGTGGATGCAAAGGATTCGACGCCGGAGCAGCTGGTGTTCAACCGCATTGTGTCACTGAAGAGTTCATTCAAGCTGCCAACTGCGTAGGACGCGGTCTGAGATTTAGGAGGAATAGATATGAATTTATTATCCGGTTTGGAAAAATTTGGTTTAAAGGCAGAGGATACCACGAATCTTTTTGCGGAAGAAAAGAAAGAAGTCGTGGGAGAGGACGGCACAAAGCAGGAGGCGGCGCCGACAGAAGAAAGCTTTCTTCTGGACAAGGCTGTGCGTTGTGCAGTGTGTGACAAGGTATTTAAGACAAAGATGATCAAGAGTGGAAGATTAAAGCGTCTTGAGTCCGATATGGATCTGCGCCCGCGCTATGAGCACATCGACACCTTAAAGTACAGTGTGATTTCCTGTCCGTACTGCGGTTATACCGCGATTACGCGCTATTTTGAACACCTGTCCTCCATGCAGGTCAAGATGATCAAGGAGAAGATCTGCGTGAATTTCAAGCCGGCGGACAATGTGGAGCCGACGCTGATCGATTATGATACCGCGATCGAGCGCTACAAGCTGGCACTGTTCAACACGATTGTGAAAAAAGGAAAGAACAGCGAGAAGGCGTACACCTGCCTGAATCTTGCATGGCTGCTGCGCGGCAAGCGTGAGTCTTTAGACGCGAAGGATCCGAAGATGGCAGAGCAGATCAAGGAGTGCAGGGAGCAGGAAGAGGCGTTCTATGCACAGGCGTATGAAGGCTTTACCAAGGCGGTATCCACAGAGACCTATCCGATGTGCGGCATGGATGAGTGCACGATGGATTACCTGCTCGCGACGATGGCATACCACTACAAAAAGTACGATGTTGCATCGAAGTGCATTGCAAGAATCCTGCAGTCCGCAGCGGCGTCCAAGAAGATGAAGGACCGCGCGTATGAACTCAAGGAGCGCATTGTCGAGGAGATCAAGAGAAGCAAGGCATAACGACGGATAAGGTTTTATAATGATAGAGATTATGATGAACTTACAGGGGGGAGCGAAAGCTCCCCTCTATGAGAAAATATACGAATACATCAAGAGTGAGATTACAGACGGCAGGATTCCGAGAGGGGAACGGCTGCCGTCCACGCGTCTTCTGGCGAAGAATCTTGCGGTGAGCAGAAGCACCGTAGAGATGGCATACGATCAGCTCCTGGCAGAGGGATATATACAAGCGGAACCCTGCCGGGGTTTTTTTGTATGCGACATCGCGGAGCTGTACCGGCTTCAGGGAAACAGCGCTGGAGAAACGGGACGGGTACACAGAGCGGAAAAACCGGTCTGTCTGGTTGATTTTTCCCCGTATGCGATTGATACCCGCAGTTTTCCGTACAACGTCTGGCGGAAGATCAGCCGGAATGTGCTGTTGGATGACAGCGAGGAACTGCTGATGGCGGGGGACGGACAGGGGGAGTACAGCCTGCGCAGTGAGATTGCGGACTATCTGCATCACGCCAGAGGTGTGAACTGCCGCCCGGAAAACATTGTGCTCGGAGCCGGTAATGAGTATCTGGAGATTCTGCTTACGCAGCTTCTTGGGAAAAATAAGACTGTGCTCATGGAGAACCCGGGATATCCGCAGGCATACCACACGTTTCGGAATATGGGATACCGGGTGGTGACGGTGCCAGCGGACGAGCAGGGGCTTAGCGGCGGTACGGTGCGCGCCGTAGAGCCGGAACTGGTCTATATGATGCCATCACATCAGTTTCCGACCGGCAGCGTCATGCCTCTTGGAAGGAGACTTGAACTTCTTGCGTGGGCGGCAGAGCGGGAGGAGCGCTATCTGATCGAGGACGATCATGACAGCGAGTACCGCTACCGCGGAAAGCCGATTCCATCGCTGCAGAGCGTGGATGGACTTGGAAAGGTGATTTACCTTGGGACATTTTCCAAAAGCATCGCGCCGTCTCTGCGTATCAGCTATATGGTGCTGCCACAGCAGCTGATGGAGCGCTACCGCGCCGTCTGCGGATTTTATTCGACGACGGTGCCGCGCATGCAGCAGGAGATTCTCCGGGAGTTCTTGCGGGACGGGCATTTTGAGCGGCATCTTAATAAGATGCGCGGTATTTACCGCGGCAGGCATGATTTCCTGATCGGTGAACTGAAAAAAAGAAGCTGGGTGCTCTCAGTCAGCGGAGACCATGCGGGACTCCATGTGCTCGTGGAGGCAGATACCGGATGCAGCGAGAGGGAGATCTGTGAGCGTGCGGCTGCGCAGGGCGTGAAAGTATCGGGGCTCGGCGAATATGCGCTGACGAAAGAGAATGGCAGTGACAGAAAATGTCCGGTGCTGCTGCTTGGATATGGCAGCCTGACCGAGCAGGAGATCCAGATGGGGCTTGCCGTGCTGGATGCGATACTGGATGCGCAGGAAAGCGCATGATCAGGAAGAAAATTATCGGAATGTGAATAACCGGACAGAAAAGGAACCCCCGGAAATCTGCCGAAACGGCAGATTTCCGGGGGTTCCTTTGTAAGCAATCCGGATGTACGATTTATTCGTATTTGTTTTTATCGCCGCTTTACTGCATATTGATTGCACGAACGTTTAACGGCAGTCCGAACAGTGTGATGAATCCGGAAGCATCGTGGTGATCGTAGAGATCGCCGGTGGTGAAGCTTGCCAAGGACTCGCTGTAGAGAGAATACGGGGAGGTCGTTCCGGCCTTGATGATGTTGCCCTTGTAAAGCTTGAACTTGACTTCACCGGTCACATATTCCTGTGTGGAGGTGACAAATGCTTTCACTGCGTCGCAGAGAGGGGTGTACCATTTGCCCTCGTATACGATCTGAGCGAGCTTGTTGCCCATATCCTTTTTCACTTCCATGGTAGCACGGTCAAGTACCAGCTCCTCGAGCTGCTGATGTGCTTCCATCAGAATGGTTCCGCCAGGAGTCTCATAGACACCGCGGGACTTCATGCCGACAACACGGTTCTCCACGATGTCGATGATGCCGACGCCGTGCTTGCCGCCGAGACGGTTCAACTCACGGATAATATCGGAAACCTTCATCTTCTTGCCGTTGACGGAGGTCGGAACACCTTTCTCGAAGGTCATGGTCACATACTCGCCCTCCTCAGGAGCTTTTTCCGGGGAGACGCCGAGTACCAGCAGGTGATCGTAGTTCGGCTCACAGGCAGGATCCTCGAGCTCAAGACCCTCGTGGCTGATATGCCAGATGTTGCGGTCACGGCTGTAGCTGGTGTCTGCGGAGAACGGAAGATGAATGCCGTGTGCCTGGCAGTATGCGATCTCATCCTCGCGGGACTGCATGGTCCACTTGTCGTCTCTCCATGCAGCGATAATCTTGAGATCCGGAGCGAGAGCCTTGATGGCAAGCTCAAAACGGATCTGGTCGTTTCCTTTTCCGGTAGCGCCGTGGCAGATGGCGGTAGCACCTTCTTTTCTTGCGATCTCAACCAGCTTCTTGCCGATTAACGGACGTGCCATGGAAGTGCCGAGCAGATATTTGTTCTCGTAGATGGCGTTTGCCTGTACGCACGGCATGATGTAGTCATCGCAGAACTCGTCGATGATGTCGACGATGTAAAGCTTGGAAGCTCCGCAGGAGATGGCTCTTTCTTCCAGACCGTCCAGTTCTTCCTCCTGACCGCAGTCGATGCAGCAGCAGATGACTTCGTAATCGTAATTCTCCTTTAACCAGGGAATGATGGCGGTGGTGTCCAGACCGCCGGAGTAAGCTAAGATAACTTTTTCTTTCATGGGCTTTTTTCCTTTCTGTAAATCATTAACTGCAATCAATATACAACATATGCAACGGAAAAGCAAGTGAAAAAATATACATATATTTCAAATAAAAATGCATATACATGTACAAAGCATACAGAATAAAAATAGGGAAAACCTATATAAATTAAGGAAAAAAGAAATCCGAAACAAGAAAAACGTTGCATAAATAGTAAAACAGTGCTTGCATAAAAGAAAAAATGGATGTATAATTATGCAAGAATATTTCTAGAAAGCGGACAAAAAATACTTTACTATGGCAAAGAGGTAGACTAATATAGTGATATAGTGTGAAAAGATTTTTTGCAGGAAAAGGAAAGGCGGAATACGAACATGATAAAGGCAGGAATCATAGGTGCGACCGGTTATGCGGGAAATGAGCTGGTGCGTCTTCTGATGGGACATAAAGAAGTGGAAGTCAAATGGTACGGTTCCAGAAGTTATATAGATCAGAAATACGCAGAAGTATATCAGAACATGTTTGAGATCGTGGATGACGTGTGTATGGACGACAATATGGAAGCACTGGCAGAGCAGGTGGATGTGATCTTTACGGCGACGCCGCAGGGATTTCTGGCAGGCGTCTTAAACGAAGGACTTCTTGAGAAGACAAAGATCATCGATCTGTCCGCGGATTTCCGTATCAAGGATGTTGCGGTGTATGAGAAATGGTACAAGATTGAGCACAAGAGCCCGCAGTTTATCGGGGAGGCGGTGTACGGCCTTTGCGAAGTGAACCGCGATAAAGTGAAAAATGCCAGACTGGTTGCCAATCCGGGCTGCTACACAACCTGTTCGATTCTGACGGCATATCCGCTGGTGAAGGAAGGGCTGATCGATCCGGATACCCTTATCATTGATGCGAAGTCCGGTACCTCCGGCGCAGGGCGCGGTGCGAAGCTGCCGAATCTGTTCTGTGAGGTCAATGAGAATATAAAGGCGTACGGTGTCACGAGCCACAGACATACACCGGAGATTGAAGAGCAGCTCGGCTACGCGGCAGGCAGACCGGTTGTTGTGAATTTTACGCCGCATCTGGTGCCGATGAACCGCGGAATTCTGGCGACAGAATATGCCACCCTGACGAAAAAGGCGGACGGAAGTCTTCCTTCTTACGAGGAGATCAAGGCGGCTTACGATAAGTATTATGCGAAGGAAAAGTTCGTCCGCGTGCTTCCGAAGGATGCGTGCCCGGAGACCAAATGGGTCGAGGGAAGCAATTATGTGGATATCGGTTTTAAGATCGATGAGCGCACGGGCAGAATCGTGATGATGGGAGCGCTTGACAATCTGGTCAAGGGTGCGGCCGGACAGGCAGTGCAGAACATGAATCTGCTGTTTGGATTTGACGAGGCGGAAGGGCTTTGTCTGGTGCCGATGTTCCCGTAGATACAGAGCGAAAACAGAACCCGGGAAGGATTTTCCACGGAAGGAAGCAGCGGGAAAATGAACCGGAAATGATAAAGAGAAGAGATGGAAGTATGAAAGAGACAGAACCGGTCATCCGCGAGATGACAATGGATGATTTTGAAGCGGTACATGCGTTATGGATGGAGATTCACGGGTTTGGAATCCGCAGCATCGATGATTCCAGAGAGGGCGTGGAGCGTTTTATAAGACGTAATCCGACCACCAGCATGGTAGCGGTGGCGGAGGGAAAGATTGTGGGCGCGATTCTCTGCGGACATGACGGGAGAAGAGGCTGCCTGTATCATGTATGCGTGCAGGAGGCGTACCGCAAGCACGGGATCGGACAGAAACTTGTGGGTGCCTGCGTGGATGCGCTTGCGGCAGAGCATATCAACAAGATCAATCTGATTGCATTCAAGAAAAATGAAGTCGGAAACCGTTTCTGGCAGGGACTCGGGTGGACTTTCCGCGAGGATGTCAACTATTACGAATACGTCACAAATGAGGACAATATCACGACCTATAATCCATAGGAAGAAAAGGAGTGCGGAATGATAAAGATGATAAAGGGCGGAGTGACCGCCGCAAAAGGATTTTGTGCTGCCAGCACGGCGGCCGGTATCAAATATCAGAACAGACAGGACATGGCAATGCTCTACAGCGAGGTTCCCTGTGCGGTGGCGGGAACTTTTACCACGAATCTGGTGAAGGCTGCCCCGGTAAAGTGGGATCAGAAGATTGTATACGAGAGCAAAAAGGCGCAGGCGGTTGTGATCAATGCGGGGATTGCCAATGCGTGTACCGGCGAGGAGGGAATGCGCTACTGCAGACAGACGGCGGAAAAAGTCGGTGAACTGCTTCCGGTTCCGGAAGATCAGGTGCTCGTGGCATCGACCGGAGTGATCGGCATGCAGCTTCCGATGGAGCGCATCTGTGCGGGAATTGAGGCGATGGTTCCGGCATTGTCGGGTGAGACAGAGAGCGGTCATGCGGCGGCACAGGCGATCATGACGACGGATACCCACGAGAAGGAGATTGCGGTGGAAGTCATGCTTGGCGGCGTTCCTGTTACGATCGGCGGCATGTGCAAAGGCTCGGGCATGATTCATCCGAACATGTGCACGATGTTGAGTTTTGTGACAACGGATGCGGCGATCGCACAGCCCCTGCTTTTAGAAGCGCTGCAGGCAGATGTCTGCGACACCTATAATATGATCTCCGTGGACGGCGACACTTCCACCAATGATACCTGTCTGCTTTTAGCGAACGGGATGGCGGAGAATCCGGTCATTTCAGAGAAAAATGAGGATTACGACAGGTTCTGCGAGGCATTGCGGACAGTCAATGAATATCTGGCGAAGCAGATGGCAGGCGACGGCGAGGGAGCCACGGCGCTGTTTGAGGTGAAGGTCATCGGAGCAGAGACGAAAGAGCAGGCGAAGATCATCAGCAAGTCGGTCATCACATCGAATCTGACCAAGGCGGCAATCTACGGACACGATGCAAACTGGGGAAGAATTCTCTGTGCGATGGGTTACTCGGGCGCACAGTTTGATCCGGAGAAGGTGGATCTGTTCTTTGAGAGTGCGGCAGGAAAAATGCAGATCATAAAGGACGGCGTGGCACTTGACTACAGCGAGGAGGAGGCGACGAAGATCCTCTCGGAGCCGGAGGTGACGGCGATCGCGGATATCAAGATGGGCACGGCGGAGGCGACGGCGTGGGGCTGTGATCTGACATATGATTATGTCAAGATCAACGCGGATTACCGTTCCTAAGCAGAGACGTAAAAATTCAGGGAGAGTGGAGAGAAAATGGACGAGAAAAATATGCAGGAAATTCTGGCAAAGGCGGAAGTGCTGATCGAGGCGCTCCCTTATATACAGCGTTTTAACCGCAAGATCATTGTGGTAAAGTACGGCGGAAGCGCAATGGTGGACGAGGAGTTAAAGCGCCATGTGATCCAGGATGTGACCCTCTTAAAACTGGTTGGATTCAAGCCGATCATCGTGCACGGCGGAGGCAAGGAGATCAGCCGCTGGGTTGGAAAAGTCGGCATGGAGCCGGTGTTTGTCAACGGACTCCGCAAGACGGATGAGGCGACGATGGAGATTGCGGAGATGGTCTTAAATAAGGTCAACAAATCTCTGGTCAAGCTGGTGGAAGAGCTGGGTGTCAATGCAATCGGTATCAGCGGCAAGGACGGCGGACTGCTCAAGGTGGAGAAAAAATATTCCAACGGGGAGGACATCGGATTTGTCGGCGAGATCACGGAGGTCAATCCGAAGATCCTCTACGATCTTCTGGAGAAGGATTTTCTGCCGATCGTGTGTCCGGTCGGAATGGATGATGCCTACAACAGCTACAATATCAACGCGGATGATGCGGCTTGTGCGATTGCAAAGGCGGTCAGCGCGGAGAAGCTTGCATTTTTGACGGACATTGAGGGTGTATACAAGGATCCTTCGGACAAGAGCACGCTCATCTCGGAACTGACCATCGATGAGGCGAGAGCATTGATCGGCGACGGCTTTATCGGGGGCGGTATGCTGCCGAAACTGAACAACTGCATCGACGCCATTGAAAACGGCGTGTCCAGAGTACATATTTTAGACGGGCGGATCGCACATTGTCTGCTCCTTGAAATCTTTACCAACAGAGGTATCGGTACGGCGATCCTTAGTGAGAAAGAGAAGAGGTATTACAATGAATAAAGAGACATGCATGAAAGAGGCGGAGGAGAGCATCCTCCATACCTATAACCGTTTCCCGGTGGTGTTTGACCATGGGGAGGGCGTATACCTGTATGACACGGACGGAAAAGAATATCTGGATTTTGCGGCGGGAATCGCCGTGCAGGCATTTGGGTATCATAACAGGGAGTACAGCGAGGCGCTAAAGACGCAGGTGGATAAGCTGATGCACACGTCCAACCTGTTTTACAACGAGCCGATCACAAGCGCGGCGAAACGTGTCTTAAAGGCAAGCCGGATGGACCGCGTCTTTTTTACGAACAGTGGCACGGAGGCAATCGAGGGAGCCTTAAAAGCCGCAAAGAAATACGCGTACACCAGGGACGGTCATGCAGGGCATGAGATCATTGCCATGAATCACTCGTTCCATGGCAGAAGTCTCGGAGCACTCTCGGTAACCGGCAACAAACATTACCAGGAACCGTTTGAACCGCTGATCCCGGGAATCCGTTTCGCGGAATTTAATCAGTTAGATAGCGTAAAAGCTTTGATAAATGAGAAAACCTGTGCTATTATTTTGGAGACGGTACAGGGCGAGGGTGGAATCTACCCGGCAACCGACGAATTCCTTCAGGGCGTGCGTGCACTCTGCGACGAGCATGACATTCTGCTGATCTTAGATGAGATCCAGTGCGGCATGGGGCGCACCGGCGAGATGTTCGCATGGCAGCACTACGGTGTGAAACCGGACATTATGACCAGTGCGAAGGCGCTTGGATGCGGTGTTCCGGTGGGAGCATTCCTGATGACCGAGCGCGTGGCGGAAAAGTCGCTGGCACCGGGCGATCACGGAACGACCTACGGCGGCAACCCGTTTGTCGGAGCAGCAGTTGACACCGTGCTTAAGATGATGGAGCGGGATCGGATTACAGAGCATGTAAAAGAGATCACGCCGTATCTGGAGCAGAAGCTGGATGCGCTTGTGGAAAAGTATGATTTCCTTACGGCGCGCAGAGGTCTGGGACTGATGCAGGGCGTTGTGTGTGAGAAACCGGTTGGAAAAATTGCGTCAGCAGCATTGGAACACGGACTTGTCGTGATCACGGCAGGCGCCGATGTGCTTCGTTTTGTACCTCCACTGATTATCGGGAAAGAGCATGTGGATGAGATGGCAGAGAAGCTGGATGTGGTTCTGGAAGAGATGTAATTCCCTGATAATGAGAATACAAAAAACGGATTAGGGAAATAAAATGAAACGATTATACAAAAGACTGACGGCGGCAGGACTTGTCGTTGTGCTTGGAATGACAGGAATGGCTGTTATGAATACAGCGGGATGCGGCAGCAGCGGGGATGGTGTGCCCTCCACGGAGACGGGAGAAACGGCGGCGGATGAAGCTTACCGGAGCGCACCGGCAGACCTTACGCTGTGGTATGCGGATGACAGTTATGCAGACTTTTTTACCGAGGCGGCTGTGCGTTATTACGCTAAGACCGGGAAAAAAGTAGCCGTGCAGTATCAGGATACCATTGATTATCTTGGAACTATTTACGATAAGACCATGCAGGATGATGCATTTCCGGATGTTTACCTCTTACCGGGGGACAATCTGGAGGAAGCATACCTCTATGGTCTTGTTTCCGTGAATCAGACGGATCCGTCGGAAAACGGCGTGCTGGAAAAGGCAGTCGAGGCGGCGACCTACGAAGAGCGCGTGCTCGGGTATCCGCTGTCCTACGATGCGTGCGTGTTTATTTACCAGACGGATTATTTTACCGAGGCGCCGGCATCGCTGCAGGCAATCATCGATTATTCCAATGAGAACGAGCCGGCAGAGAATGTGGAATATCTGCTGGAGTGGGATGTCAAGGATGCGTTCTATGATTTCCCGTTTGTCGGCAACAGCGTCACGTTCGCAAAGAGAGGATCGGACGAATTGGATATCACCTACGATGATACGCTCTATCAGCAGGATCTGGAGTATTTTGACACGATATTGGCATCTTTTTCCATTGATGCGGATCAGGTGTCCGAACAGCATATCGTGAACAATTTCCGGGAAGGGCGGACTCTTTCGGCAATCCTGGATACTGATACACTCTGGCAGCTGAACGGGTATGACTACGGGCTGATGCAGATGCCGGAGTTGAGCGATACGCTCTCGGCGGCAACATGTGCGTCTACCGATATGATTGTGGTCAATGATTATACAAAAGACAGTGCAGCGGCGGCAGACTTTGCACAGTTTGTGACAGTCGGCATGGCGGACGAATTGCATGGACTGTCGGGACATTACTCCGTGATTCCGTCAGAGACGCCGGATACCGTGGAGCAGACGGCGCTGGACGCGTATGAGGGGGCAGTTTTGATGCCGGATTCCAAGGATGCCAAAAATTTCTGGGTAACATTGGAAGAAACAATTTTGAAATATTTCTGAAACACTCTTGTCACGGCTGTAAAATTTCGTTAGAATATGAATATCGGGCATTGAGGACTCCTCTTATATAGAAGAAGGAGAATGCTTATGATACGAACATGGAAGAAGATAGGGGCTGGCATGATTCTGTGCATTTTTATGGCGGGATGTGGCAGTCAGAACGAGGTTTATCTGGAGACGGAAGTCTCGCAGGATACCGGGAATGTGCAGGAGACGGAAGAAACGGAGGCTGGGGAGCGTCTGGATATACTGGACGTTTCCGGCGGAGAGCAGACGGGAAGTGTGGATCTGCCGGAGGTTTCCGGTGAGGAATGGGCGGCTGAGGCAGCTCTTGCACCGGAGACGACGGAAGATGCTGATAAGGCAGACCGTGCGTCGGGAAAATGTTATGTCTATGTCTGCGGAGAGGTGGCAGAGCCGGGCGTGTACGTGTTAGAGCCCGGAGACCGCATCTATGAGGCGGTCGAGATGGCAGGCGGCATGACGGCGGATGCCGGGACGTGCGCAGTCAATCTTGCGGAGAGCGTATACGACGGACTCATGGTGTATATTCCTGACAGCGAAGAAGCGGCCGGGATGGCGGGCAGTATGACTTCTGCGGGCGGCAGCGCAGTTTCTGCGGGAGGAAGTGTGACTTCTGCGGACAGCAGTGTCAGGAACGGTGAGGGAACTTCGGGAGGGACGGCATCGTCTCCGGAAGACGGACGTCTGAATCTCAACACGGCGTCGCTGGCAGAGCTTATGACGCTTTCCGGGATCGGACAGACCAAGGCGCAGGCGGTTGTAAACTACCGGGATGCGCACGGAGGATTTTCTTCCGTTGAAGAGATTATGAATGTAGATGGAATCAAAGAGGGATTGTATAATCGGATCAGAGATCAGATAAAGGTGAAATAAATGGCGAAAAAAGTTCTTGTGGTGGATGATGAAAAGTTAATCGTAAAGGGAATCCGTTTCAGTCTGGAGCAGGACGGCATGGAAGTGGATTGCGCCTACGACGGTGAGGAGGCGCTTAAGATGGCGACAGAGAATGCATACGACATGATTCTGCTGGATATTATGCTGCCGAAGATGGATGGATTCGAGGTGTGCCAGCATATCCGCGAGTTTTCCAATATGCCGATTGTCATGCTTACAGCCAAGGGCGATGACATGGATAAGATTCTCGGACTGGAGTACGGCGCAGATGACTATATCACAAAGCCGTTCAATATTCTGGAAGTGAAGGCGAGAATCAAAGCTATCATGAGAAGAACTGCCGCATCGCAGCCCAGGAAAGAAGAATCCAAGGTGATCGAGGCGGGAGACTTAAAGCTGGACTGCGAGAGCAGAAGGCTGTTTATTCTCGGCAGGGAGGTCAATCTCACTGCAAAGGAGTTCGACCTTTTAGAGCTGCTCGTGAATAACCCCAACAAGGTATACGGAAGAGAGAATCTTTTAAATCTTGTATGGGGCTATGAGTATCCGGGGGATGTCAGAACGGTGGATGTGCATGTGCGGCGTCTTCGGGAGAAGATCGAGAGCAATCCGAGCGAACCGAAATACGTTCACACAAAGTGGGGCGTCGGGTACTATTATTCACAGAATTAATGGGTGTACACAATGTCTAAATTTAAAAAATTAACCGATTTTCTCAAAAGTCTTAAGTGCAGACTGATTCTTCTCTGCATTCTGATCGGAATTGTACCGGGCGTCCTGCTGCGTGCCGGGATGCTCGGCTCTTATGAAAACCGTGCGGTGTCGATCCGCACGAGTGAGATTCTAAGCCAGGCGAAGATTCTCGCCAATCAGATCGTTTCCAATGATTATCTGAATAATGCGGAGAGTGAGTCTGCGATCAACGTGCAGTTAGAGCAGCTGTCAACGATCTATGACGGGCGTGTCATGATTATCGATGAGGAGTTCCATATCATAAAGGATACCTACAATCTTGACACCGGAAAGACGATTATTTCCGAGGAAGTGATCAAGAGTATCCAGGGGGAGGAGATCAGCAAATATGATTCCCAGAACCGTTACATTGAAATGACGATTCCGTTGGTGCATGTGGACCCGGAGACGGAGAACAAGCGGACGATCGGTGTGATTATGGTGAGCGTTTCGACCGACAGCATCAATCTGAATCTGGAATATCTGGCGCGCAATACGCTTGTCATGGAACTGATTGCGATCGTGGCGATCATCTTTGCGGGAACGTTTATCGCGATTCATCTTGTGGCGCCGTTCCATGCCATGGCAAAGTCGATCGAGGAGATTCAGACGGGATATGGGGATGACGCATTAAAGATTAACGCTTACACCGAGACCAGGCAGATCTGTGAAAAGTTCAATAAGATGTTGGGGCGCATGAAGGTGTTGGATGATTCGAGACAGGAATTTGTGTCCAATGTCTCGCATGAGCTGAAAACGCCGCTGACTTCCATGAAGGTGCTGGCGGATTCCATCAACAGCATGGAGGACGCACCGGTGGAGCTGTATCAGGAATTCATGTCGGATATCGGCAACGAGGTGGACCGTGAGACGAAGATCATCAATGATCTGCTGTCTCTGGTAAAGATGGATAAGTCTGCGGGAGATTTAAACATCACGAATGTCAACATCAACGAACTGTTAGAGCAGATTTTAAAGCGCTTAAAGCCGATTGCGGAAAAGCAGAATATCGAGCTGGTGTTGGAGAGTTTCCGACCGGTCAGTGCGGATGTGGATGAGGTAAAGATTACGCTTGCCTTTACCAACCTGATCGAAAATGCAGTCAAATATAACCGCCCGGACGGATGGGTACATGTCTCTTTGAATGCCGATCACCAGTATTTTTATCTGAAAGTGGAGGATTGCGGAATCGGTATTCCGGAGGAGTCGTTAGAGCATATTTATGAGCGTTTTTACCGTGTGGACAAGTCTCATTCCAGGGAGATTGGCGGAACGGGACTTGGACTTGCCATTACGAGGAGCGCGGTTCTGATGCACCGCGGAGCCATCAAGGTGTTCAGTACCGTGGGAGAGGGAACGATTTTCAACGTCAGAATTCCGCTGAATTATATTTCTTAGATAAGGGAGAGTCTATGAGCCGAGAAGCTTATCGATGGAGAAAAAAGTTAATATGTCTGGGACTGGCATGTCTGATGTTCCTGTCAGGCTCGCTCGCGGCGTGCGGCAGGCAGACGGAGCAGAGTGCCTATCATATCGAATATCTGAATAAGGACAAGAACCGTCTGGTGGAAGAACCTTATGAGCCTTCGGCAACCGATACCGACGGAATGATCAAGGAGTTCCTTGCGAAACTGAGTTCGGATTCGGACAATGTGGATTACCGGAAGCCGATTCCAAATGATGTGGAAATCACGAATTATTCACTGGACGGTGTGCTTTTAACCCTGCATTTTGATGAGGATTACAGCAAAATGAGTGCTGTCGATGAGGTACTGTGCCGGGCGGCGGTTGTCCGGACGATGACACAGATCGACGGGGTGGACTGCGTGGCATTTTACATTGGAGACGCACCGCTTACGGATGCGAAGGGGAATCTTGTCGGTACCATGAATCAGGACAGCTTTATCGAAAATCCGGGAGAGCAGATCAATTCCATTCAGAATACAACACTCACGCTGTATTTTTCCAATCTGGACGGGGACGGTCTGGTCAAGGAAGTGCGCGAGGATGTCTACTACAGCAGCAATATTTCCATGGAAAAACTGATTATGGAGCAGCTTTTAGACGGTCCGAAGACCAAGGATGCAAAGTCTGCGATTCCGGAGGGGACCAAGCTTGTCTCTGTGTCGGTGGTGGACGGCGTCTGCTACGTCAGCCTGGATGAAGCGTTCAAGAATCAGGATTACAAAGTAAACGAGGCAATCGTTATCTATTCGATCGTGGATTCCCTGTCGGAGCTTTCCACGATCAGCAAGGTTCAGATTTCCGTCAACGGCGATACGAGCGGAGTCTACCGCGACAATTTCCCGCTCGCGGATATGTATGACCGCAATATGGATTATGTCACGGGGGCAGAGAGCGCCTTTTCGGAAACGGAGGAACCTACCGAAACGGATTAAAGGGGGAAGTGTGTGACAAAACGGCCTTTGTGTCTTGGCGCAGCGGGCGTTCTGTCGGGGATTCTTGCGGCGGCATACGGCTGGAGCGTATTCGCGCGGGCATTGCTAGCCTGCGGCGTCCTGGCCTGCGGAATCCTTGGCGGCATTTTTGCTGACGGGTACCGTCCGGGCGACGGGATTTCCACGGCGGAAAGAAAGAGAACGGCTTTTGGCGCCGGAGTTTTTTTGCTGATGTTTGCTCTTGGAAGCGGAAGATATTTGGAGGCGGAGGAGAGCAGGCAGGCGTATCTGGGAGAACTGCAGGATGGCATGTATGTGACCGTACAGGGACAGCTTGCGGGAAAACAGGTACAGAAAAATCGATATGTCTATGAATTAACGTCCTGTATGTTTCGGACGGATTCATCAAATTTCTTACAGGCAGAACCGGTATCGTGCGGTGGGGTTCTGATCTATTCTGAGTCCGATGATTGTTCCATCGGAGATATTCTCATATATCACGGAGAGATTACATTATGGAAGCGGGCATCAAATGAGGGTGCGTTTGATGCGAAGGCTTATTATTTTGCGCGCGGATTTGATTTTGCGATGGAAGGTTCGGCACTTGATAGAAAGGTGTGTGCAAAGAGGCAGACGGCGGAAGCCCTCTGGCAGCTTGGCCAGCGGATTAAAGAGGTCTACCTTAAGACGATGGGCGAGCGCGATGCGGGGATACTGGCGACGATGGTCGTCGGCGATAGGGAGTTTTTGGATGCAGAGACGAAGAGACTCTACCAGATCGGGGGATTGTCGCACATTCTGGCGATTTCCGGACTTCATATCTCTGTGATCGGGATGGCGCTCTACCGGATGTTAAAGAAAGCGGGACTGCCGTTTGGCATGGCTGCCCTTGCAGCGGCAGGAGTGATGTACGGATACGGCGGGATGGCTGGATGGGGCGTTTCCGTGAGACGCGCGGTTCTCATGTTCCTGCTGTTTCTGGGAGCACAGGTCAGCGGGAGGAGCTATGATACATTTTGTGCGCTCGCATTTGCCGCAGTGGCGCTTCTCTGGAAAAATCCCTGCCTGTTCTGGGACGCCGGATTCCGCTTTTCCTTTGTCGCAATCCTTGGCGTCGTGTGGGTCGGACAGAGCATTTCTTATGAGAAAAAAGGGATGGGAGCGCTGCGCGGAAAAATATTTGCGGCATCGGCGGTCTGGTTTACGACACTGCCGCTTGTGGCATGGTATTTTTATGAGATTCCGGTCTATGCGGTTTTCGTCAACCTGCTCATGCTGCCGATGATGGGGGTGCTGCTCGGATTCGGAGCGGCAGGCGGAATGGTGGGGCTCCTGTCGCTTCCATTGGCAAAAGGGATGCTTTTTCCATGCAGAATTCTGCTCTTTATGGGGAAGCATATATGTGCGCTTGCCGGTATGCTTCCGGGCGCCATGTGGATTGTCGGAAGACCGCAGCGCTGGCAGATCGCGGTATATTATGCGTTTCTGGGAGTTGGAACATGCTTATTGCACCGGCAGAGAGAGCAAAGGGAAAGAGAAAAGGAACACGGCAGGAGGGCAGAGCAAAAGAATGGAGGACATCCGGGCGTTTTCCTTGCCGCACTATTGCTGCTTGCCGTATTGGGAGTTTCGCGGAGCGGGGAGGCGGAACTGGATATGCTGGATGTCGGGCAGGGGGACGCCTGCTATCTGCAGACGAAGGAGGGGTACCACCTGTTTGTGGACGGAGGAAGTTCCAATGTCGGAAAGGTGGGCACTTATCGGATTCTGCCGTTTCTAAAGTACAAAGGGGTCAAAAAGATTGACTGCTGGGTGGTGTCTCATACCGATGAAGACCACATCAGCGGACTGCGGGAGATACTGTCGTCGGGATATCCCGTGGAGTATCTGGCAGTGGCGGAACAGATGCCGCGGGATGAAAACTGGGAGGAACTGGAAGCGTTGGCAGAGGATGCGGGAACAAAAGTGGTGTGGCTGAGGCGAGGTGACATCTGGCATTTCGGAAAGGCAACGTTTACGGCACTGCATCCCGGTGAAACGGAGGCCGCGTTTGGGGGTCAGTCTGTGGACAAAAACGAGGAGTCGCTGGTGCTTTTTTATCAGGAGGATGACTTTACCGGTGTCTTTACCGGAGATATTGGAGCGGCGCAGGAAGAGGAGATTCTGACCTGGCTGCAGAAGACAAAAACGGGAGCTGACGTGCAGAAAATCGATTTTTATAAGGCGGCGCATCACGGATCGCGCTATTCCAATTCCACCGGGTTTCTGGAGTCGCTGGCACCGGAGATCGCACTGGTGTCGTGCAGCAGAACAAACCGGTACGGACACCCCTCCAAGGAGGCTGTCGGGCATATGCAGCAGGCGGGGAGCCAGGTGTATTATACGATGGAAAGCGGCAGACTGTGCGTCAAAAAGACGGACGGACAAGCCGTCTGCCGGGGGTATCTGGAAGAAAAAGAACAGTGGTGGCAGTGAGGGAAGTTTGCGGCACTGGTGAAGGTATGCTATAATGTGCGTAAGCAATGAGCAGTGCCATAAGGAGAAAATATCTGATGCAGTGCTTGCACAATGCATCGGATATTTTTGACGAATGATAGGGCGAATGCCCGTCAGTCCAGGAAATCTTTGATTTCCTGGACGTGCGCTGCGTTTGGAATAAAGCAAGCGCCACGCCCGGACTTTTGCCGAAGCATAATATGTATATGATGCCGGAGCGGCTGAAACTATTTAAGACAGGAAGAACAGGACAGAAACCTTTATGAAAACAATTGACGAAGATATCAGATCCGGAAATTTAAAACAGATCTATTTATTATATGGAACGGAAGATTATTTGAAACGCCAGTACCGGGACAAGTTAAAGAACGCGCTCACTGCGGCGGGAGAGGATTCCGGGATGGGCGGCATGCTGTCGGGCGGAGACGGCGATATGAATTTTAACCGCTTCGAGGGGAAGGACATCAACCCGAAGCAGGTTATTGATCTTGCGGAGACCCTTCCGTTTTTTGCGGAGCGCAGAGTCATTCTTATCGAGAACAGCGGCTTTTTCAAAAATGCCTGCGATGAACTGGCGGAGTATCTGGCACAGCCCGCTGCAAGCACCTATTTTGTGTTTGTGGAGGAGGAAGTGGACAAGCGTTCTAAGATGTACAAGGCAGTCAAGAATGCCGGAAAAATAGTGGAATTTTCCACCCAGACGGAGGAACTGATTACGCGCTGGGTGCTGGCGCGCCTGAAAAAGGAAGGAAAGAATATTACGGGATCGGTGATGCAGCTTTTTTTGAGCAAGACGGGATCGGATATGGGCAATATCGACCGCGAGCTGGAAAAGCTGATCTGTTATACCATGGACAAAAGTGTCATTGAGACTGCGGATGTGGAAGCGATTGCGACAGAGCAGACGACGAACCGCATTTTTGAGATGGTCAATGCGATTGCGGAACACAACCAGCGCAGGGCGCTCGATCTGTATTATGATCTTCTGACGTTAAAGGAACCGCCGATGCGTATCATGTATCTGATTACCAGACAGTTTCAGATTCTGCTTCACCTCAGAGATATGGCGGGCAAGGGATTTGACAATCAGACGATGGCGCAGAAAGCGGGCATTCCGCCGTTTGCCGTAAAGCGGAATCTCACCCAGGCGCGAGGTTTTGGCGCAGGGCAGTTGAGACAGGCGTTGGAGGAAGGTGTGGCGCTGGAGGAAGCGGTAAAGACGGGACGCATGAACGATCAGATGGCAGTGGAGCTGTTTATCATCCGCTACAGTGCGGCAAAGCAGAAAAAATAAAAAAGGGTACAAAAAAACACCAGTATGACGGTACTGGTGTTTTTATACGGTTGGGTTAGGACCGTATGTTAAGATCTATTCTCTGGAATTAAGCCAGCGTATTAACAAGCTTTGTTAAACGGGAAACTTTTCTACCAGCGTTGTTCTTGTGATATACGCCCTTGGAAGAAGCGCTCTCGATCGTGGAAATAGCTACTGTAAGGGCAGCCTTAGCAGCTTCCTTATCGTTAGCAGCAACAGCAGCCTCAACCTTCTTGATTGCTGTCTTTACTTCACTTCTGATAGATTTGTTTCTTGCAGCTCTTGTCTCTGTTACTAAAATTCTCTTCTTAGCAGATTTAATGTTAGCCAATCTGTACACCTCCAATTTGTTATGATTATGATTCTAACTGGTAACGGCACATGCAGTGCATCGTTACAATGAAATGTACATCGAAGCCGGACACGGACAGTTCAATGTAAACATACTATGATAGTATAGGCTCTTTTGAGTGACCTGTCAAGAGAAAATGCTGAAATTTGTCAGAAAAATTTGCGGATAACTTTTTTTTTCTGTGGCAGACTAGACAGAAAGAAATGTCCTGTCTGCAGGAATACAAAAAATGGAGGAGACTATGTATCAGATACGCACCGATCTTGCATTGGAGACACAGGAAAAAATGCAGGAAGATCATGTGGAACTTAAGGGAGTCCGTTTCCTGGAGGAAAAACTCAGCCCGAACCTGACGGTCAGCACGGTTGTGATCGAGACGGAGAACGGGGCAAAGACAATGGGAAAACCCAAGGGAACATACATCACCATCGAGGCGGCAGATATGGATGAGGAGGACGAGGACTACCACAGAGAGGTATCCGAACAGCTTGCGCGGGTGATCAGACAGCTTGTGCGGTTAAAAAAGGAGAGCCTCTCGGTGCTGATTGCCGGACTTGGGAATCGTGAGGTGACGCCGGATGCACTGGGACCTGGAGTGGTGGACAATCTGTTTATCACGCGGCATGTTGTGAAAGAGTATGGAAAATATGCATTTGGCAAACAGACGGTGAACCGGATCAGCAGCATTGTGCCGGGCGTGATGGCGCAGACCGGCATGGAGACGCAGGAGATCATTCACAGCATTGTAAAGGAGACAAAGCCGGATCTGGTGGTCGCGGTGGATGCGCTGGCAGCGAGGAGCACGAAACGGCTGAACCGTACGATCCAGGTGACGGATACCGGTATCAATCCGGGAAGCGGAGTGGGAAATCACAGACATGCGCTGGATGAAAAAAGTCTTGGCGTTCCGGTCATTTCCATTGGCGTACCGACCGTGGTCGACGCCGCGACAATCGTGAACGATACGATGTACAATCTGGTTACCGCGCTCACACAGAGCCAGGCGTTTGCAGCGATGGGAAATTCATTAGAAAAATTAAATGATGCGGAAAAATATGAACTCATCCGCGAACTGCTGTCGCCGAATTTAAATGCCATGTTTGTGACGCCGAAGGATATTGACGAGTCGGTCAAGAGACTCTGCTACACCATCTCGGAAGGGCTGAATCTCGCTTTTGCGGGCGGGTGCCTGCATGCGCTTTAAAGAGAGCAGATGGGCGGCATAAAAGAAATTGCCGGTGCATAAAGTAAATTATGCATGTTTATCGATACCAATATAAAAATTATAATAGAAGTCATGATAAGAGAAAAAAGCGGAGACGAATCCTTCCGGTAACCATACTGATTGTGGCGGCGGCAGTGATATTATCCGGCGGCGTAAGACTGGATCCGGGAGAACTGGGTTTTTTGCTGCAGGAGGAGATCGTGGGATTTTTCCTGCCGCAGGCTTGCGGGCAGGCGCAGGGGACGGCGGAGCTTACGATTGCAGACCGGCTTTTCGCGCACTTTTTTTTGCTCCCGGAAGAGAGTGGTGTATCTGCCGATTATCAGACGCAGGTGGAGAGTGACTGGTCCTACGAGGCTATTCTGGCGCGGGAGGCGGCGGACGAGAACTATGTGGATGCGGCGACGGGGGAAGTCATCATGACGCAGGAGGCGGCGGAGCAAAGCAGTACAAGCATGCGGGAGGGAGAGACGAAGGAGCAGACGCAGGGAACCGTACCGGAAGCTGCGGAGGGACAGCAGGCGGAAGCACAGACGGCACAGGCGGAAGCACAGATGGAACAGCAGGCGGAGACACAGGCGGCACAGGCGGCGGAGACACAGACAGCACAGGCGGCACAGATACAGACGGCATTGGCTACAGAAAAGGTGGTGGTATATCCGCGGGAAAAACTGAATGATTTTGACTATCTGATTCAGAATTTTTATCAGGTGGACAGCACAACGACGATCAACAGCAGCCAGCTGAATGCCGATGCGCTGCTGGGAAAAGATCTGCGCCTGTCACACGATGCGTCAACGCCGCAGATCCTGATCTATCACACGCATTCGCAGGAGGGCTATGCAGATTCTGTTCCGGGGGATGCATCGACGTCGGTGGTCGGTGTCGGGGATTACCTGACAAAGCTTTTGACAGAGCAGTATGGATTCAATGTGATTCACCACAAGGGAGAATACGATGTGGGGGACAGGGATCACGCCTATTCCAAGGCAGGACCAGGGCTTGAGGCGGTGCTTGCGGAAAATCCCGGGGTGGAGGTTGTCATTGATCTGCACCGCGACGGCGTGGCGGAGAGTACAAGACTGGTTACGCAGGTCAACGGAATACAGATGGCGCAGGTCATGTTTTTTAACGGGCTGAGCAGGACGACGGCGATGGGGGATATTGATTACCTCTACAATCCTTATATTGCGGATAATCTGGCAATCTCGTTTCAGATGCAGCTAAAGGCGGCGGAGTATTATCCGGGATTTACCCGAAGGATCTACCTGAAGGGGTACCGCTACAATATGCACTACTGTCCGAAAACACTGCTGATTGAGGTGGGAGCGCAGACCAATACGGTGAGTGAGGCGATGAATGCGATGGTGCCTCTGGCAGATCTTTTGAATAAGGTGCTGACCGCACAGAGATAGCACGTCCGGTGATGGCGCAAGGCACAAAAAGAAACGCACTTGTAAGCGGCGCAGACGGGTGCTATAATAAGAATCCTCAAAAGAGAAAAAGAGGGGATACATAACAATGGAACAATTTTTGATTGACTGGGAAGGACCGGTGCTTCTGTGGATTCAGGAGCATATGCGGAATGATTTCCTCACGCCGGTACTCACGTTTCTAACACATCTGGGCGACCACGGTTATTTTTGGATTGCGCTGACGATTCTGTTCCTTCTGCTGCGGAAGACCAGGAAGGTCGGCGGATTGATGACCTGTTCACTGCTGCTCAATACGCTTGTGAACAACGTACTGCTGAAGAATCTGGTGGCGAGGACGAGACCCTACGAGGTCGTGGATGGGCTGCACAGGATCATAGAGGCGCAGAGCGATTACTCGTTCCCATCCGGGCATACGGGGAGTGCATTTGCGGTGGCAGTCGTCGTATTTCTCATGGGTCCGAGGAAGATCGGCGTTCCGGTGCTGGTGTTTGCGTTTGTGATTGCATTCTCAAGACTGTATGTCGGCGTACATTTTCCGACGGACGTACTGGGAGGAGCGCTGATCGGAGCGGTAATCGCATATCTGGTCTGTGCCGTCTACCGGAGAAAAACCGGGCAGAAGGGATCAATATGGAACTTCGAGCGCTGAATGACTTCCTTGCGATCGCGCGGGAGGAGAATATTACACGGGCGGCGGAGCAGCTTCATGTCACCCCGCCGATGTTATCCCGGCAAAGCGCCGATTTGGAAGAAGTGCCAGAAGTTCAAGCTGTGTTATAGAATGACAGGATGCATGTGTATATGGGAGCATCCCAAAGTTTGTGTAAACCTCCAAACTGATGTAAGATAAAATTACTCAGTTTGGAGGTTATTTTTATGGCAAGAAGAAAAGACAGCCCACAAAAAGCAGCAATGCGAGAAATGATGCGTGACATGATGTCTGTTCTTCTGGAAGGTGCTTTGGATGAGGAATTGGATGAGGAATTAGGTTATTCCAAGTATGACTATCGAAACAAAGAAACAGATAACAGTCGGAATGGGCATTCTAGCAAAACTATGCACACAAGCTATGGAGATATGGATGTAGCTACTCCAAGAGATCGTAACGGTGAGTATGAGCCTCAGCTAATCAAAAAATATCAGAATACTGTGACTCAGGACATGGAAGAAAAAATCCTTTCCATGTATGCAAAGGGAATGACTACCGGAGATATCGAATCTCACATGCGGGAACTGTATGATATTGATATTTCTGACAGTACCATCAGCCGGATTACGGATAAAATCCTTCCAATTGTAAAAGAATGGCAGGAACGTCCGTTGGAAGAAGTGTACGCTGTCGTATTTATGGATGCTATCCACTATCATGTCCGAAGTGAAGGACGAATTGTAAAACGTGCAGTCTACATTGCTCTTGGCATCGATATGAACGGAAAAAAGGACGTTCTTGGTATGTATGTTGGAGAAAACGAAAGCGCCAAGTTCTGGCTCTCCATCATGAATGGACTAAAGAACCGCGGAGTTGAGGATATCCTGATTGCATGTGTGGATGGACTAAATGGATTTCCACAAGCAATTGAAGCTGTTTATCCAAAAACAGAAATCCAGCAGTGTATCATTCATCAGATCCGTAATTCAACGAAGTTTGTTTCCTACAAAGATATCAAAAAGCTGATGGCTGATCTGAAGCTTGTATATGCGGCTCCAACGGAAGAAACGGCATTAATACCACCAATGCGACCTTCGTATTAAAGGGTATGGATGAAAGAAGCATACCGGATGCGGGAGACAGATATATGAATCTTCATAATAAGGCAGTGTAAATAAAGTAGAGTAAAACAACAAGGAGGAGCTTTTAAATGAGCGATAATCACGACTTGTTGAATGATAATGATATGTGTTCTTTTTCGGGTTACGAGGTAGACGATGTGTGTTCCAACAACGATATCGACGCATGTGGAGACGGTATGTTTGTTGGAGTTTTTACAAGGTGTAAATTGGAACAGCGAACATGATAAAAAAATAGAAAAGTAGATATAAAGGTAACGTGTATAGAAAATGGTGTGACACAAGTGCGACTGGTGGAGAAAATCCTATTATGAGTATGTTGAGAGTGTATAAGATAGTTTCACGGTTGAAACAGATGTGATTATGGATATGTCAGTGAAGTTAATATGCTGACACTTCCCAAAAATAACGGAAGCAGGCAGAAGATTGCGGAAGAACTGGAAATCAGCCCTACAACACTGTGGACAAAAATGAAAAAAGGCATTGCAGAGTGAGCATTGCAAAGTGTCTCTGTTGCATGCCTGTAAGGAGAAAAAGATGGATGTAATAGTTTTGATCGATTCGTTTAAGGGGAGTATGACTTCCATGGAAGCGGGCAATGCGGCGCGTGACGGGGTGCTGCGCGTCTATCCGCATGCCAATGTGACGGTCTGCCCCCTGGCAGACGGAGGAGAGGGCACAACAGATGCCCTGATAGAGGGGCTGGGCGGAAGGAAAGTGGAACTGTCTGTGACGGGACCGATGGGAAGCCGGGTAAAAGCTTACTACGGAATCCTTGCGGATGAAAAGACGGTGGTTATGGAGATGGCGCAGGCCGCGGGCATTACGCTTGTGGAGGAAGCGCAGAGAAATCCGGGAAAAGCCACCACCTATGGAGTGGGCGAGATGATACGGGATGCCGTTTCGCGCGGATACCGCAAATTCATCATCGGAATCGGCGGAAGCGCAACAAATGACGGCGGAATCGGAATGCTTAGAGCGCTCGGTGTGAAGTTTCTGACCAAGGATGGAGAGGAAGCAGGAGAGGGAGCGGATGCGCTTGGTAAAATACATTTCGTTTCACTGGAGCATCTGATGCCGGAACTGAAAGAATGTGATTTTCAGATTGCATGTGATGTCACGAATCCGCTCTGCGGAGAAAAAGGGGCGACCTATATTTATGGAAAGCAGAAGGGCATACGGGAAGAGGAAATGCCGCGTATCGACGCGGATATGAAGCATTACGCCGCGATCACTGCCGAGCGGATCGGCGTTGACTATGCAGCCCGGGAGGGCGCGGGGGCAGCCGGCGGCATGGGATATGCCTTTATCAGTTATCTTGGGGCGAGACTGGTTCCGGGAATCGAGCTGATATTAGACGTGATCCATTTTGAGGAGGAGGCAAAGAAAGCGCAGATTGTGCTCACCGGAGAGGGACGGCTGGATCTTCAGACTGCAATGGGAAAAGCGCCCGTGGGGGTTGCGAGGGCTGCCAAGAAGTATGGCTGTAAAGTGATTGCGTTCGCCGGTTCGGTCACAAAAGAAGCGGCTGCGTGCAATGACAACGGCATTGACGCATTTTTCCCGATTGTGCGAGGAGTGTGCACGTTAGAGGAGGCCATGCAGCGGGAAAAAGCCATGGAGAATCTCACCGATTCAGTGGAACAGGTATTTCGTCTGCTATAATATCACCTATTCTACAGGATGATTTAGAAGAACGATTATCTCAAAAATCTGGAATGAAAGAGCAGGTGATACGGGAAATAGATCTGGATAAACGGTTCAAAAAGAAATGTTGGGGCAATCAGGTCCTCCCCTCACCCCTTACAGTGCTCCCCGCGGTATGCCGTCGGTGACATGCCGGTCTCCTTCTGAAAGCTGGAGAAAAAGAAACTGCGGCTGCCGAAGGACAGTTCATCGCTGATGTCCTGAATACTCATGCGGGTACCCGATAGAAGAAGCTTTGCTTCTTCTATTTTTTTTCGGCGGATATAAGCATTCACGCTCTCGCCGGTCACTTCCTTGAACTTGTGGGAAAAATAATATTCCGTGTAGCCGAGCCGTTCGGAGAGCAGAGAGATCGAGAGCGGTTCGCGGATGTGCAGACTGATGTAGTCGCAGATGTTCTGAATCTGCCTGGAATGTGCATTCGTCTCCTTTGCGGCGCGGACACGGTGGACGTAATCATCGAGAAATTCGCGGCTTAAATTGGTCGTGTCGGCAGTCGTTTTACATTCCTCGATGCGCCCGGCATAGTAATCGTTTAGGGTGTATGCGATGGAGGGATTCAGACCGCCATCGATCGCAGCGCGGCTGCACAGGGTTAGGAGCACCAGCAGATTATTTTTGCTCATGCGGAGTGAATCGCCGATCTCGGCCTTGACGCCGGAGCTTAAGGTCATGGATTTTGCAAGAGCCTTTTTGTATTCCGGATTTCCCTCGCGGATCATGGAGAGAAATGTCTGTTCCGCCATCCAGATGCCCGGATGCTCCCCGGAGAGAAGCGGCGAGTCATCCGGAACGCCTGTCGTGCTGTGTGAGGTAAAAGAGATCAGATCCGCGGTGATCCGCTCGCCGGTAATGGCGCAGTGAAACATGATGGCGTAGGAGAGCAGCACGGAAGACGGAATGATCGGCACACTCTCGATCTGCTTTACAATTTTAGAGCGCAGCTTGACGGTAAGCTGGTAGGAATCCAGCTTTTTACGCAGAACCAGATGTGAGTTGCTTCCGGTAAAAGCAGGACCGACGATGTGGATCTGCTGCAGCGCAAAGCCCTGATACTCAAAACCGGCGATCCAGAGAAGTCCGAACTCGGTGTCCAAAATCAGCGGCATGCGGTTCCCGGATTCGATATGTGCGAGTACGAGAGAGGAAAAACCCAGCATGGAGATAATGTCCGGCAGCATGAGTTCTGCCGGACAGTCTGTCTCGATCAGCTCAAACTCCGGGCTGTAGTGCCAGAGATGAAGCGGGTATTCACATTGAACCATTTCCTGAAAAAAAGAGAGACGTTCTTTGATGTCCATGCGGGTATTCCTTTCTTTAGCGGTTCCAGCTTCCGAGGAAACGCAGGCTTTCCTTCGGATGTCTTGTCTGTGTGCTGCGGTCGACCGCAATCAGTCCAAAAGTCATCGAGTAGCCTTTCTGCCATTCAAAATTATCAAGGAGACTCCAGTGAAAATAACTTTTTACCGGGAGACCATCGCGGATGCAGGCAGCGACGCCGTTAAGTGCGGCATCGATAAAAGCGACGCGCCTGGTGTCATCGGAAGTTGCAATTCCGTTTTCAGTGACATACAGGTCACCGTGAAAATCTTCTGCCACCCTGCGCAGAACATGCTCTAAAGCTTCCGGGTAAAACTCATAATTCATCTGGGTCAGTTCGGCACCCTCCGGATTCGGAAGCTGACCGTCCGGACCGATCAGGGAGCGGGTATAATTCTGCACGCCTAAGAAATCATCCTCCTTAATATAAGGGAGATAGTGTAAAAATTCTTCATCCCATTCAGAGGCTGCGCGCGCCTCGCCGCCCGCCTGCGGCTGAATGTCGTGCAGGCTTAAGGTCAGACCGACTTTAATGTCCGGATAGAGCGCTTTGATTTCTTTTCTGGCGAGCTCATGTGCTTTCATGATGAGAAGATCGCCCTCTCTGGTGCGCATGGAGGTAAAGTTTTCTACTTTTTCCACGCCGAAGACTTCCATATTTTCAAGGGCGGTTGCCTTTTGATTTTCCATCATTTTCTCAAGATTGATGCCGACCTGCACCGTACCGTCCGCGCTGTCGCCGCTCCTTGGCGCTGTCTGTGCTGCCTGCATCTGCGCCATCATCTGCCGCTTGTAGCGCTCGGCGATTGCGGCGACCTGAATGCCCATATTCGCCTCGTTGATGGTGCATACATAGTGCAGTTCGCTGCCGAGTTCTTCCATAATATAATGAACATAGCGGGCAAAGTCGGCAGGCGTAGTCGAAGCTTCCCATCCGCCTTTGGTCATCAGCCATTTCGGGCTGGAAAAATGATGCAGGGTAACAAACGGTTCCACACCGTATTTTTTGCAGCAGGCGATGACGTCGTGGTAATGTGCGACGGCCCCTGCATCAAACACGCCTTCCTCCGGCTCGATGCGCGCCCATTCGATCGAAAAACGATAGGCGTTTAAGCCGGCGTCGGACAGAAGCTTAATATCTTCCTCATAGCGGTGGTAGTGATCGACCGCGTCTAAGGACGGCTCCAAAAAGCTGGTGTGCTTCATGTGCTCCATCGCCCATAAGTCGCTGCGGATGTTGTTCCCTTCTACCTGATGGGCGGCTGTGGCAGCCCCGATCAAAAAATGTTCCGGTAATCTCATAAAATCCTCCATTCTGCAGTGAAAAAATACAGCGTCAGCCGTATTTTTCCTGTGCATCTCTTGTAATCTGATGTTACTATATTAGATTTTATAAAACCGGGAGTTTATAAAATCGTGAAAATGTTAGAAAAATAGCAATACATCATTTTATAACATGAATTTTAGTACATAACAACGAATTTGTAAACACAGAAAGGAAAAAGACCGGCTAGAATAAAGCCATAGAAAAACAGAGGCCGCAGATATAGCAGACATACGGAAGCGGCAAAATATGGAAAAGTCTGGAGGGTATAAAAATGTTTGGAAAGAAAAAAGAACAGTCTGTGGAGACAAACGGCATTGTCTACCGCCGTGCAAAGACATGGAGGGTAGCGCTTGCAGGATGCAGTTCTGGGATTGGAATGTGTTTTTATGTGCTGCTTGGACTGGCAAGCTATGTGGCAAACGAAGGGTATGGCATTGCAACAGCGGTGGTAGGCATTATCCTGACTGCAACAAGAATCTTGGACGGCGTCACAGATCCGATCATTGCGATCATCATCGATAAGATGAACACGCGGTTCGGAAAGATCAGGATTCTGATGGTGGCAGGATGGCTGATCGAGTCACTGGCAGTCCTGATCATGTACTGCTGGGCGAGTGGAAAGGGACATGGAATCGTGCTGTTTGTGCTGCTCTACTGCCTGTATGTGATCGGCTATACGATGTGCAACGTCACAGCGCAGATCGTTCCGGCGATGCTTACGAACGACCCGAAGCAGCGCCCGATGGTAGGCGTCTGGAGTACAGCTTATAACTATCTGGTGCCGATGATTCTTAACATCGTGATTACGGTGATATTGCTCCCAAAATATGGAAATGTCTATTCGGTAGAGATGCTTGCAGCATCCTGCATCGTCTGCGTGGCAGTATCGGGTGTGGGATTACTTCTCTGCAGCATCGCGGTATCGGATATCGATAAACCGGAAAATTTTGTGGGCGTGGCGAGCAAGAAGAAGGCGGAGCCGGTAAAAGTAAAAGATATGTGGGAGCTGGTCAAATCCAACCGTGCGCTGCAGACGTTCATCGTTGCGGCAAGTTCGGATAAGATCGCGAGCCAGACGGCAAGCCAGGCGGTTGTGACGACGATGCTGTTCGGAATTATTATCGGCAATATGCAGCTTGGGACAATCTTAAGTGTAATCGGTATGCTTCCTTCGATCATCTTCGCGTTTATCGGGGCGAAATACGCAGGAAAGCACGGAAATAAAGAGGCGATGGTGACGTGGACGTATGTGTGCATCACCGTGGCGGCGGTGCTTGTGGTATTGTTTATTTTCATTGATCCGACCCTGATTGCGACGACGCTTCCAATGATGATTGTATATGTATTATTGACCCTGGTGTTAAATGGTGCAAAAATGTGCGTGACGATGTCAAGCAATGCGATGATGGCGGACATCATTGATTACGAGTTAGACCGCAGTGGTAAATTCATTCCGGCAGCAGTGACAGGTACATACAGCTTTATTGACAAGTTAGTATCCTCGTTTTCTGCAGCGATTGCAACCGGTCTGGTGGCATTGATCGGCTACAGGCACACGATGCCACAGCCGACCGACCCGTCCACACCGGCAATCTTCTGGATGACGATGAGCATGTATTTCGGACTCCCGCTGATTGGCTGGGTATGTACGCTCTGCGCAATGCGCGAGACGCCGCTCTCCAAAGAGAAGATGGAGGAAGTACAGAAGAGCATTCAGGAGAAAAAACAGGCAGAAGTGGAAAAAGTGATTGAGGAAATGAAATAGAGAGAAGAAAAGAGAGGGAAAACGGAATAGATGAGAAATACAATAGTGCTGGAAAAAGACTGGACATTTTATAAAAATCCACAGAGTGAAAGCGGGGAAGCGGTGACGCTCCCGCACACCTGGAACGCGGTTGACGGGCAGGACGGCGGAAACGATTATTATCGCGGAACCTGCAAATACGTGCGTCATTTTGCAAAACCGGAACTGGAAAAGGGAGGAAGAGCGTATCTGGAATTTAACGGCGCAGCGATGACGGCGGATGTTGTGGTCAACGGAACGAAGCTGTTCCACCACGAGGGCGGATTTTCTACATTCCGGGTAGATGTGACGGAGCAGTTGACAGAGGACAATCTGTTAGAAGTATATGTGGATAACTCTGACAACACAAAGGTGTATCCGCAGAAAGCCGATTTTACTTTTTACGGCGGGCTGTACCGCATGGTAAAGCTGGTGACGGTGCCTAAAGTGCATTTTGTGATGGACTATGCAGGCGGAAACGGCATGAAAGTGACGCCGGAGGTGACGATTCTGGACGCCGCAGAGAAACAGGCGGACGCAGACGTGACGGTGGAACTGTGGATGACGGGAGAAGCAACGGACGTGACGGTCGCCGTGGCGGGAGAGACACAGACGGTTCCCGTGGAAAACGGTTATGCAAGAGCCGTGTTTGCGCTTAAAAATGTGCATCTCTGGGACGGTGTGGATGACCCGTATCTGTATACGGCAAAAGCAGAACTTCCGGGCGGCGATGTCGTGGAGCGGACGTTTGGCTGCCGCAGCTTTAAAGTGGATTCCAGGGAGGGCTTTTTCTTAAACGGACGATCCTATCCGTTGCGCGGCGTGAGCCGTCACCAGGACCGCGCGGGCGCGGGCAATGCGCTGACATACGAGATGCACCGGGAGGATATGGCGATTGTAAGGGAACTTGGCGCCAACACAATCCGCCTGGCACATTATCAGCATGCGCAGGAATTCTACGATCTCTGCGATGAGAACGGAATCATCGTGTGGGCGGAAATTCCGTATATCACGATGCACATGGCGGACGGCACCGAAAATACGTTAAGCCAGATGAAGGAGCTGATCGTGCAGAATTATCATCATCCGTCGATTGTCTGCTGGGGACTTTCCAACGAAATCACGGCTGCGAGCGCGGTGAACGAAGAACTGCTGGAGAATCACCGCAGATTGAACAATCTGTGTCATGAACTGGATAAGACGCGCCCGACGGTTATGGCGGATGTCTTTATGTTAGAGACGGACAGTCCGATGCTGGAGATACCGGATATGAACAGCTACAATCTCTATTTTGGCTGGTACATCGGGGAACTGGAACAGAACGACAGCTTCTTTGACGAATATCACAGCACTTACCCCGACCGGGTGATCGGACTCTCCGAGTACGGCGCGGACGCGAATCCGGCATATCACAGTGCGAATCCGGAGCGGGGCGATTACACGGAGGAATATCAGTGCGTTTACCACGAGCATATGGCAAAAATGATCGAGGAGCGTCCGTATCTGTGGGCAACGCACGTGTGGAATCTGTTTGATTTCGCTGCGGACGGACGTGATGAGGGCGGTAAGCACGGCGAGAACCAGAAGGGGCTTGTGACGATGGACCGCAGAATCAAAAAGGATGCATTCTATGTATACAAGGCATACTGGAGCAAGGATGCGTTCGTGCATCTCTGCGGCAGCAGATACACAGACCGTGCGGAGGATGTGACGGAGATCAAAGTGTACTCTAACCAGAAGAAGGTCACGCTTTTTGTGGACGGAGCAGAGCAGGAGACCAAGGAAGGTGCACGCATCTTCAGATTCCGGGTGCCGATTACGGGAACGCACACGATCCGGGCAGTGTCCGGGGACTGCACCGATGAGATTACAGTGAGAAAAGTGGACGCACCGAACCCGGATTACATTTTCAACAAGCAGGGGGATGTGGTCAACTGGTTTGACAAAGAGGATTTTAAAGCCGACCACTATTCGATTTCCGATACGCTGGGAGAACTGGCGAAAAATGAGATGGCGAACGCCATTGTGCAGCGTCTCATGGCACAGGCTTCCGCAAGCCGCGGCGATGTGGCGGAGAGCGTGAAGGACAACCCGGCATTGCAGCGGATGATGCAGCGCATGACACTGGCGAGTCTCTTAAAGCAGGCGGGAGACGCTGTGAGCGAGGAGCAGATGAGAGCGTTAAACGACGCATTGCAGAAAATTCCAAAGAACTAGGGAACACGAAGTAAGGAGCGCAGAGGAATGAAAAAAGCAGTACAGCAGATCATGCTTGGAACAGTAACGAAAAATGAAAAGCAGACGGCAGAGACGCTGCGTCGGATCAGGGCGGCAGGCTACGACGGAATCGAACTGAACGGTTTTATGGTGAAGCCGACCTCTTTTCTGGTGCGGATGCTCACGAAGGCGGCAGGAATGCCGGTTGGAAAAGGCGGAAGCTATGACTGGAATGCACTCGTAAAAGAAGCGGGACTTTGCGTGACAAGTATTCACGAAGATCTTGGAACGATCAGACGGGAGCCGGAGACGGTTGCAAAAGAGGCAGAAGCCTTTGGCACAAAATATGTCGTCATCACGGGAATGTACCGCTTTGATTACTCGGATAAAGCCGCGGTGCAGGGGCTGTGCCGGGATCTGAATACCTCCGGAAAAATTTTGAAAGAGGCGGGCATTGAACTTTTATACCACAACCATAACTGTGAGTTCCTGCACGTTGAGCCGCAGAAAACGGCGTATGATCTGCTCCTTTCGGAGACAGATCCGGAATATGTCAACTTTGAGCTGGACTCCTACTGGCCGACGGAGGCGGGCGTGGATGCGCTCGCCCTGATGAAAAAACTGGACACGAGAATGAAGCTTTATCATATCAATGACCGCGGCACTCGTCTTTTGAAGCCTGCCATGACGCCGATCTTAAAATCGGACAGCATGGAGCTTGGCTGCGGCAATATGAATCTGGATGCACTCATTGCACAGGCAAAGAACGTGAATGTGGATGCCGTGATTTTAGAAAGCCATAAAAACTGGGTGGATAACTCTCCGCTGCGGTCGCTGGAGGTAAGCGCACAGTTTTTAAACGCACGGATCTGACAGAGCGGGAGATGGCAGAATAAGGATGGAAATGCAGATGGAAGAATTAAGAAAACAGTGGATCACTTCAGAAAAAGAATACCGGGAGGGCGAGGTTTTTGTATACCGGCAGAAATTTACGGCTTCACAGGTCAAAAAAGCTGTGTTTTACGGCACAGCCCTCGGCGTGTACGAAGCAGAATTAAACGGCACGAAGATCGGGAGCCAGATGTTTGCACCGGGATTTTCCTACTATCCGAGACGTGTGCTCTATCAGACACACGAGGTTACGGAGCTGTTGCGGGAAGGAGAAAATACGCTGACGGTCTATCTCGGACAGGGGTGGTACTGCGGGCGTTTTCTCTGCGAAAATCAGACACAGATATACGGAGAGCAGCCGGCGGTTGCATGGATTCTGGAACTGGAGGATGCGGCAGGAAGCCGAAGGATTGTCTCCGACGAGACGGTGGAGGAACTGGAATCCCCGTATGAATATGCCGGAGAGTACGATGGTGAGATTTATTTTGCAGACGGAAGAGAGAACGTGACCGGTCATGCGTCCGCCTACACAAAGGAGGCGCCGTTCGCACTGGAGCCGACGCTTACGGAAGTGCGTCTGCAGGATGAGATGCCGGTGCGGGAGGCAACGGTGCATGGAGATGTGACGATCCTTGATTTCGGGCAAAACTTTGCCGGAATTGTAGAAATAGATCCTTCTTTTTTGAAAAATGAGACAATTACGATCCGGCACGGGGAGATCTTAAATGCCGACGGCAGCCTGTACACCGCAAATCTGCGCAAAGCGAAGGCGACGATTGTCTACCATGCAGGTGCGGAGAAGAAAAAATACCGCCCGCGCTTTACTTATATGGGATTTCGTTATATGGAACTTTCCGGTGCGGCATATCAGCCGAGGATGATCAGGGCATACGCACTTCACACAGAGATGAAGCGTACCGGATATTTTTCCTGTGAAAATCCGCTGGTGCAGAAACTCTATGAGAACCAGGTCTGGGGACAGAAATCCAACTATGTGGAAGTGCCGACCGACTGCCCGCAACGGGATGAGCGCATGGGTTATACCGGGGACGGGCAGGTATTTGCGCTGACAGGGGCTTATAATTTCAATACGGATGCGTTCTGGAAAAATTTTCTTCGCGATCTGGAGCTGGGGCAGCTTGACAACACCGAGGGATATGTGTGCGCCACGGTGCCGCAGACGGGACCTGCCGGGATCGGATTTATCAGTATGCTGGGATGGGGCAATGCGGTCACGATTCTGCCGGAGATGATGTACCGTCAGTTCGGGGACGAGGAGGCACTGCCGCGCCAGTATGAGAGCATGAAGCTTTTCGTGGAGGCGGAGATCCGCAAGATGGGGAAGAAAAATCTCTGGATCGGTCCGTCATTAGGCGACTGGCTTGCGATGGGAAAAGGAATCGCATGGCAGGCGATGCACAACAATCCGGTGTCAAACGCGTTCATCGTGCATGATTTAAAGGTCATCAGCGAGACGGCAGAACGGCTTGGAAAGCGAGAAGATGCGGCGCGGTACCGCAGACAGCTTGCCGCGACGACGGACGCTTATATCAAAAAATTTGTGAGCAAAAACGGAATCGTGGCGAAGGATTATCAGTCCGCTTACATCATGGCATTAAAATATGTGCTGCCGGAGGGCGAGCTGCGGGAACGGGTCAAGAAAAACTTTGTTGCCAACATCCGTAAAAACGGGCTGCAGACGGGATTTTTTGCGACGGAGCATTTACTGCCGCTTCTGGTGGAGGCGGGAGAGCAGAAACTTGCCTATGATGTATTACTGCAGGAGAACTGTCCGGGGTGGATGTACCAGGTGAAATGTGGCGCGACGACAACCTGGGAGCGCTGGGATGCCCTAAAGCCGGACGGAACCGTCAACGAGGAGAAAATGGCGGGCTCCGGTGAAAATATGGTATCCTTTAACCATTACGCATTCGGCAGTGTCGGGGAGTTTTACTATCAATATATCCTTGGAATCAGACCGGAAAAGCCGGGCTTTGCAAAACTGCATTTTGCACCTTATCCGGACGAGCGCCTGGGAGGCGTATCCGGAAGCTATCTTTCCGTGGCAGGGAAGATCGAGAGCGCATGGCGGTACGAAGCGGACGGCTGTCATATCCGGCTTGCAACGCCGGTGGAGGCGGTCGTGCTCCTTCCGGATGGAAGAAGTGAGAATGTGCCTGCCGGAACGTACGAGTGGACGGTGAAAAGACCGAATCTGTAAAAAGTGCAGGATATGTAAAAAAAATCCGGAATCTGCCTGAAAAAGGGCAAGAAAGGAAATTGACGGCGGCAAGACATAGATGATAAAATCTCATGAGATATACATGTAAAGGATGAAAATTATGTTTGCGAAAATCAATTTCCACGATGAATTCTACCAGAAATTAAAGCTTCTGGTGCTGCCGATCACGATGCAGCAGTTTATGCTGGCGCTAGTCAGCGCCACAGATGCCATTATGCTTGGGGCGGTCAGCCAGACCTCCCTGTCAGCGGTGTCTCTGGCAGGGCAGATCCAGTTTGTCTTAAATCTGTTTATCAGCGGTATCTCCGCCGGCTCCGGAATCATGGCAGCGCAGTATTGGGGGAAAAAGGACGCGGCTTCCATTGAGGAGGTCATGCCGATTGCACTGCGCACCAATCTCATATTCAGCGGTGCGTTCACCGTGTTTGCGGCGGTGGCACCCGAGGTGCTCATGCGCATTTTTACGTCCGATCCTGCGTTAATTGAGAGCGGAGCGGTCTATCTGCGCGCGGTGTCCCTGTCATATCTGCTGTGCGGTATTTCACAGATTTACCTGATTTTGCTGAAAAATACCGGCTATGCCACGGTCAGTTCACGGATCAGCTGTACAGCGGTCGTCGTGAATATTATCTGCAATGCGATCTTGATCTACGGGCTGTTGGGGCTTCCTGCGTTAGGAATACAGGGAGCGGCTTACGCGACGGTTATCGCCCGTCTGGTGGAGCTCGTTTGGAGTTATCTGGAGACGAAGCAGTCCGGGCGTGTGCAGGTCATCTGGAAGAAAATGTTCCGTGCGGCGGATGCCGTTCTGACAAAAGATTTCTGGTGTTATACCACGCCGGTGCTCGGCGCGGCGCTTGTCTGGGGAATCGCCTATGTGTCCTACTCTGTGATTATGGGACATATGGGAAGCGACGCAGTGGCGGCGAATTCCATCACCACGATCGCCAAGAATATGTTATCGTGCCTGATCCGCGGCGTCAGCGGCGGTGCGGGCGTGCTGATCGGAAATCTGCTCGGTGCCGGAGAACTGGACAAGGCAAAAGTGTACGGCGGCAGACTGACGCGTATGGCAATCGTGGTCGGCATGACCACCGGCGGTCTTCTGATGCTGATCTCGCCTTTGATCGTGCGTTTTGCACCGCTCAGTGAGACGGCGGCGGAGTATCTGCAGTATATGCTGATCTTCTGCGGCTGCAATATCATGGCGCAGTCGGTCAACACGACAGTGCTGGACGGCATCTTCTGTGCTGGTGGGGATTCCAAGTTCGACATGAAGGGAAATCTTGGGGCAATGTGGTGCTTTTCCGTACCGTTTGGCTTCTTTGCGGCATTTGTGCTGAAATGGCCGGTCATGGTGGTGTACTGTATCGTGAACCTCGACGAGATCGTGAAGATTCCTGCAGTGTATTTACATTATAAAAAGTATATCTGGGTGCGGAATATTACGGTACAGGAAGAAGCGTAACAAGGTGCTTTTAGCCCTCCGGGCAGGATGCGCACTTGCGCGAAGGAGAGACATGCCGCAGGCGACCGCGCTTGGTGCAAAAATGTGTCGTGGCATATTTTTTATTGCAGAAAACGTTTGTGAGAAAGCCTGGAGAAGGCTGGCGCGGGTCTGCAGAGGAAAAATAGCTGCGTGAGACCCCAAAACCGCTTGATAAGAGAGAAAAAGAGGGATAAATCCATGGCTTTTGGGCACTGGAAGCAAAAAATACGCCGTGAGACCCGGAAATTGTAAAATTCCGGGTCTCACGGCGTATTTTGTAGGCTGTAGACCCGAGAACGCTCCAGCAGATAGAAAAAATGATCAAAATATTCCAGAAAACGGGTCTCACGGCGTATTTTATCGGCTGTAGACCCGAAGTTTCAGAATACAGAGCAGCCGGAATAAATACAACCATGGTACAGAAAGTTGCATGAATCCGCCGGGAGATTATGAAATGCAGAAAGACATTATTTATATTGTATGACTGTATGCAGATTTGACGAGCACCGTGAATCTCCGGGCGGTTTGCGTGGAAAGAATTCCTTGCAAAAGCGCGGGTGCTGTAATACCATAAATACATGACGGATAGTAGAAGGAGTAGCTTGTATGGGTGAAGATATAACGGTCAGAGAGAGCGGGATCTATTTATTAAACCGGGTCGAAGTGACGCTGAAAGATGACAGCAGGGCAGAAGGAATCCTGCAGAACATTGCAGCGGAGACGATCACGGTAGAGGGCAGGGAGATCATGCTTTCGGATGTGGCGGATATCCGGCTGGTCGGGGAACTGACAGATTATGATTTGATGCGTGATACCGGAATGATCGGGAATTTTACATTTGCGCCGGAAGGCTGTCGTGATGCCACGGAACTGGAACTCATGCGGTATGGAGATTTTGCGTGTACCGTGTCCTGTCATCTGAAGCTTGCAGCCGGAAAGATCTGCGCGGATGACATCCGGCTGGTATCGCACACACACAAGGTATGCGTGGAAAAATTAAGCCAGACGGAAGCAATTTACCGTTTTTTTGATGGATCATTTTATTTTTCCCGAATGCACTCCGGACGAACGGCTTTATCGGGAACTGCTACGTCTCACAGAATTATGCGAAGATGGAGAACGCCGGACTGCCGCGCGGAAATATCATGTTTTCGCAGGATCAGATTGACTTTGGATTCAAACCGGGCAATATCTACGTGGTTTCCTACACTTGCGCCAAAGAACCTGGTGAGATGGTGCAGGAAGCGGTCAGTGTGACGCTGGAGAAGATGCACCCCTGTGCGGATTATGCGAAAGTGTGGATTGACGGGAACGGCGAGGTAAATACCGCAGAAGAGACGGTGCTGCAGACCGGCGATATCGCGCAGGTACGGTATGTGGGACTCATTACGGCTTACCGCACGGATAACGGTACCGGTTATATTTCCGGGGAATACTGGTTCCATGTCAACAATCTCACAGATGCCGGGGAGGCGTCGCAGCTGGTTCTGGGGCGCAGGGTTTCGTTTACGATCTAGCAGACCTTAAAGGGTAAGCTTTGCGCGGCGAAGGATGTCGCTCTGATCTCAGAGAAGACGGTCATTGCAGAGGAGAAGCAGGAAGAATCCAAACCGGAGAGACTGCGCGGTTATATCGTAAAATACATGATCAAGCAGCCGGTCAGTGCAGGGTTCGGTTTTATTGTACCGGAGGAAGAACTGGAAGCCCATCTGGAGGATAAGGAGGGAACCGTCTATTTCAGGCAGACAGACATTGATTGTGAGACGATGCCGAAGCTGAATACCAAAAGTTATTATTACGAGGTTATATATACCCCGTATATCCTGCATGGCAAGACATGCGCGAAGGATGTGAAGATCGGTGCCGGACATCCGTATCCGGAGAAAAAGTCGACCGCTCCGGTGGCGGTGACCGCAGTGACAAAAAAGATTGTTTCAAAGACACTGCCGCTTGCGGAATATCTGGAAGCGGAGGAGACGCGCTATGCGGGGGCTTCTCCGAAGCTTGGAATTATCTCCTTCTACAACGGGCATTATGCGCTGATCAGCGACTGCTATATCAATAAAAAGCTTGTGACAGATCAGGAGTATGCGCCGGACGGCGCGATTGCGATCTTCAATCCGGAGCTTGCACAGATCGAAACAGAAGAGGCGATAAAGACGGCAAAGCACTGCTATCTGGTAAAATATGTGCCGGGCGGCACAATGGTAAATGAAAAAAACGGCATGGAGCATCCGTCTATTGATCATAATTATCCGGTTCTGGTGGTGGCGTCCTTTGCGAAGAACCAGTATATCTGTCTTAAAATTGAGGCGGATGCATTGCAGGTGCGGAAAGTGGAGCAGGTAATGTCCACGCTTGGTACCGCCGTACCGGAACAGGTGGATTTTGATATTCCGGAGCTTTGCAACGGGGAAAGTGTGATCTTCGAGCTGACGGATTCCACAGCGGCTTACCACGTCATCGACAGCGTGGGGGATGATTTTTACCGTATAAATGCGCAGAAATTCAATGCGGAGTTGGGATAAGGAGTGTGGAAAAATGAACTATAAGCGGATTACAGATCTTCCAGGTGTGCGGATTGCACGCGAGGCGATGGTGGTTGGAGACGTGACGATCGGGGAGGACAGCTGTGTGCTGTTTTACTCCACCGTGCGCGGGGATGAGGGAACCATCACGATCGGAAGAGAGACAAACATTCAGGAAAGCTGTACGATTCATGCGAGCATTGAGGGCGATGTGGTGATCGGTGACAATGTGACCATCGGGCATCAGGCGATTATCCACGGATGCACGGTGGGCGACCGGACGCTGATTGGGATGGCCGCGACGATCCTGGACGGAGCGGAGATTGGCTGTGACTGTATCGTCGGGGCGGGAAGCCTTGTCACAAAGCACACCCGGGTGCCGGATGGATCGCTGGTGCTCGGAAGCCCGGCGAAGGTCGTGCGGCAGCTGACGGAAGCGGAGAAAAAAGACATTTACCGCAACAGCCGGGAATATGTGAAGGTGGCGCGCGAGATGCAGGAGCAGGGACTGCTCCCGTGACAGACGCAATAAGCATATCGTGCGTTGCTTTGATAAGTAATATTATAAGAAGACCACACCATGGGATTTCAGATGAAAATGCAGATGGACATTCGGTTCAAAAAATGTGGCATTTCTAACCAGCCGAATGTTTGCATCTTCGATGATCCGTGTTTTTCCAAGTTTGGAGCACTCCGCGGGTCATGTCCGCATCCCGGAAGACAATTTGTAGGACTTTTGTGTGTGTCCCTTATTGGCACCTCTGAACAGAACATAACCGCGCGAAGCCGATGTCTGTGAAGAGGTGCCATTAGGGACACCAGAAAGTCCGCCCATTGTCTCCGGTGTGTCGGACATGCACCCGTCGGATTGTCCAAACGTGGAAGAGACACGGAATCCGATGCAAACATTCAGCCGGAAGAAATTCTCACATTTTTCTCAAACGAATATTCCATCTGCATTTCCACATGAAATCCCGAAGTGTGTTTCTTATAATATTACTTATCACTCAAAAGCAGTCTATGCTTATTGCGACAATTCTTTTGATTCTTGACAAGATGCCTGCTGTCGTATATGATACAGATAGTTAGAAGAGACTAACTCAAAAGATCGTATAACACAGGAGGGATCGGCATGAGTCGTGAGACATGGGAGATTTTGCAGCAGATGGAGCCAAAAGATGTGGAATTGCAGCTTGCACTGCAGTGTGCGCCGTTAATCGCAGGCTTAAAGCCGTCGAATCTGTTCAATATTCCGTGTGAGGGGGTATGTCAGGTTCGGGAGCTGATCCGGGATACCGGAATATCCATATATGTGCTTTTTTCAACCGGCAGAAAAGCGGCTGTGCTCTTATACCGAAGAGAAAGCCTGGAAGAATACATGGAACAGGAACAGGTGAAAAGGATGCTGCATAAACTGGGATATCAGGATACTTCCTTGGAGGCGGTGCTTCCTGTTTTCCGGATGCGTTACCGCAGGTACATGCAGGAGCGCAGGGATTTCCCTCATGAGATGGGACTGCTTTTGGGTTATCCGGTGGAGGATGTGAGAGGGTTTATCGAGCATCAGGGAAGAGATTATCTCTGCACCGGGTACTGGAAGGTATATGAGAACCTGGAACAGAAGCAGCAGCTATTCCAGCGGTTTGAGTACGCGAAAGAAAATCTGGTACTGCTGCTTTCCTACGGAGTGGGAATGGCGGATATTATGGATATCTTCGGCGGGACCGGACAAAAGACGCTGTACCAGGAATGTGCAGGTTAGAAGTGATGGGAGGACACTGAAGAAGATTCAGTGTCCGTTTTTGTATCATGGAAATTTTTTTTGCCGCACATTTTGCGCCGGAACTGGCGGGAGGCTTGACAAATAGGAAGTGATTGATAAAATAAGGTTAGTAAAAGCTAACTGAAAAGGAGGCTTGCAAATGAACTGGAGTGTATTTTACGGAATATTGATACCGTTTCTTGGAACATCGTTCGGTGCGGCGTGTGTGTTTTTTATGAAAAAGGAGATGGGAGACCGACTACAGCGTATGCTGACGGGATTTGCCGCAGGTGTGATGGTGGCGGCGTCGATCTGGAGTCTTTTGATTCCGGCGATGGAGCAGGTTGGCGATATGGGAAAGCTGGCGTTTGTGCCGGCAGTCGCAGGGTTCTGGCTTGGGATCCTGTTTCTTCTTCTGCTCGACCATATTATCCCGCATCTGCACCGTAACAGCCAGAGGGCGGAGGGACCGAGGAGCCAGCTGAAGCGCACGACGATGCTTGTGCTTGCCGTCACACTACATAATATCCCGGAAGGCATGGCGGTCGGCGTCGTGTATGCGGGGTATCTGGTGGGCAACACCCAGATTTCCGCGGCGGCCGCGATGGCGCTGTCACTTGGAATCGCAATTCAGAATTTCCCGGAGGGGGCGATTATTTCCATGCCGCTTCGGGCGGAGGGAACCGGAAAGCCGAAGGCATTCTTAGGAGGCGTGCTCTCGGGGATTGTGGAGCCGATCGGGGCGATCCTCACGATTCTGGCGGCGGGACTGATTGTCCCGGCACTGCCGTATCTGCTCAGTTTTGCGGCGGGAGCAATGCTCTATGTGGTCGTAGAGGAACTGATTCCGGAGATGTCGCAGGGAGAGCACTCGGATGTCGGTACGATATTCTTTGCAGTGGGATTCAGCGTCATGATGATGCTCGATGTGGCGCTGGGCTGATACTTTTACAGACCGGGCGGATGGCTTTATGTCTGTCTGGTATGAAAACGATAGAAAAGATTCCGAAAAATATACCATAGAGACAGGAGTGGGAACAGATGAAAGTATATGAATTTGGAGAGCAGGGAAAGCCGGTTCTCATGCTTTTGCCGGGAACCGGCTGTTACTGGCGCAGCAACTTTGGAAAGGTGATCGAGCCGCTGGCGGAGACATTCCGGGTGGCGTGCGTCTCTTACGACGGATTTGACGAAACGGAACAGACGCAGTTTCCCACGATGATCGAGGAGACGGCGAAGATCGAGGAATATATTAAGAAACACTATGACGGGAAAATCTGTGCGGCGTACGGCTGCTCACTCGGCGGGTCATTCGTTGGACTTATGGCAGCACGCGGAGTGATTCATATGGATTATGGCATTCTCGGCGGTTCGGATCTGGATCAGTCTGCAAAACTGCCGGCGAAGCTGATGACAGCCCTGATGCTGCCGATGATTTATCCGTTTCTTACGACCGGCAGATTCCGGCTTCCGTTTTTAAACCGTAAGCTGGAGAAGTGGCGCAAGGCGGGAGACGGATATGTGGATGCGTTTATTGGCATGATGCGCGGCGCCGGTGTGGATCTCTCCTTTATCACAAAGGAGAGCCTGCGCAATCAGTTTTATTCGGATCTGATTACGCCGCTGCCGGATGCGATCGATCCGGCGGGCACCGAGATCCACATTTTATATGCCTTAAAGATGGGAGAAAAATACCGGGCGCGCTATCACAGGCATTTTGCGCACCCGGTACTGCATGAACTGGACATGCAGCATGAGGAGCTTCTTGCAGTACATCCGAAGGAATGGGTGGAGCTGATAGAGGATATATGCAGACAGAAGTAATACGGAGGAAGAACAGCAATGGAAAAAATTGTGGTAAAAGTGGATGGCATGCAGTGCGGAATGTGCGAGGCACATGTGAATGAGGCAGTGAGGGCTGCGTTTCCGGTGAAGAAGGTGACCTCTTCCCATGCAAAAGGGGAGACAGTCATTCTGACCGAACAGGACATCGATGATGCAAAGTTAAAGGAAGTCATTGACAAGACCGGCTATGAGATGGGAACTGTGACGAGAGAACCTTATGAAAAGAAGGGACTTTTTTCCGCATTTCGTCACGAAAAGTAAGAAAAAGGATAGATTAAGACATCCGGACATGATGTTGTCCAATCGGAACAAAAACGACGAAATGGGACAGATTTTTTCTCCGTTCTCCGTTAGGATAAAAATGTGTTAGAAAGAACTAACCAGAAGAGGAGGAAAAGAATGTCTGGATAGAGCGCCCTGTCTGGGGTATTCCGTTTGATGAATAGGTGCGAAGGTGTGAAACCGGAGCTTTATTTATGAGGAATCCCGGGCAGGGCGTATTTTATGAGTTGCTGTTTGTTATGGTATTCCTGTTCTGGCGCAGAGGGCAGCCATGCTGCACACGGTAAAAAGGAGAGGGACGATGGAGACTTACCGGAATGAGGAGCAGATGAAGTGTCTGGCGAAGAGCGAAGGATGCAGTGTCTTTCGGATGGAAAATGCCACCGGCGAGGGAACGATTGCGATGTATGAACTGTTCCCGGGTGTCATGCTCGGGTTCAATGATTTTCATATGGATTATTTTGATTCGGAATTTGTGCCGCAGAAGCATGTTTTTTGTATCGATCATTGCAGGGAGGGGCGGATGCAGTATGTGGCGGATGAGGATGCCTACGCCTATGTGGAGGCAGGAGATTTAAAGCTGGACCGCCGCCTGACGCACACGGGACATTTTGAATTTCCGCTGGCACATTACCACGGAGCCATGATCTGTTTTGATCTGGAAACCGCGGATGCTGGACTTGCCGCGCAGATGAAGGGGTTCCCGGTGAGCGCTGCGGCCATCTGCCGGAAATTCTGCGAGGGAAAATATCCGAGAGTGCTGCACGGACATCCGGCAGTCGAGCATATTTTCAGTGAACTTTATGCGGTTCCGGAGCAGATCAGAATTCCGTATTTCAAGTTAAAAGTGATGGAACTTTTGCTGTTTCTGGAGGCGGCGGAGCTTCCCCGGCGCATCGACGAACCGGCGTACTTTTACCGGACGCAGGTGGAGAAAGTCAAGGCGATTGAACGTTATCTGACAGAGCACATGGATGAGAACATCACCCAGCGGGAACTGTCGGAGCGGTTTGACATTCCGCAGACCGGGATGAAACAGTGTTTTAAGTCCGTGTACGGGACTTCGATCGGGGACTGGCTGTTAAAATACCGCATGAACCGTGCGGCGGTGCTGCTTCGGGAGGACAGGGAGAAAAATGTGGCAGAGATTGCGGGGATGGTCGGCTACGACAGCCCGAGCAAATTTGCCATGGCATTTAAGAGAGTGATGCAGATGTCGCCGGTGGAGTACCGGAACGCAATCCGGTAAAGACGGATGCCGGGGAGATGCCGGGGACGTGGACATGGAAATGGCGGACCTGGCAGGAGAACTGCGGCACCCGGCGGCATCAGAGAAAGGAGATTTATGTGGAAAAAGTAGATAAAACAGAAAAAAAAGGATGGCTTTCGATTGTGTTCTCCTACACGGAGGGGAGAAGAGGAAAACTGGCACTTTCCGTGCTGCTTTCAGTGGTCAGCATCGTGGCGGGGATTCTGCCGTATTTCTGCCTGTACCGCGTCATTGAGGCATTTGTGAACGGGACGGTGACGGAGAGTGTGATTGCATACTGGTGTCTTGCGGCGCTCGCTTTTTATGCGGTAAAAATTCTCTGCTTCGGATGGTCCACGGGACTGGCGCACTCGGTTGCCTATCACATTTTAGAGCAGCTCAGACTTCGCGTGGCAGACCGGTTTTTGCGTGCCCCGCTCGGGGAAGTGCAGGCGCACTCGATCGGGGAGATCAAAGCGGTCATGGTAGACAAGATCGAGAATATGGAGCCGCCGCTCGCTCACATGATCCCGGAGGGAGCCGGACATCTGGTGCTTCCGGTGGTCAGTCTGGCGGCGCTTGCGGTACTGGACTGGCGGCTGACGCTTGCCTCGCTTGTGACGCTGCCGCTCGCCATGGTGTGCATGGTGCTCACGTTTATCATCAGCGGAAAAAGCTTTGAGATCTACAATGCGTCGAACGAGCGCATGAACAGCGCCATCGTGGAATACATAGAGGGAATCGAGGTCATCAAGGCGTTCGGACGTGCGGGTGTGTCCTATGAAAAATATGCGAAGGCAATCACGGATTTCAGAACGTTTGTGGTGAAGTGGCTTTCCTCCACATGGGTGACGATGAAGCTGGCATTTGCCCTGTTTCCGTCCACACTGCTCGGCACGCTTCCGGTCAGCCTGTATCTGGCGGACCGCGGCAGCATTACCGGGGCACAGGCGGCGCTTGCAGTGATGCTCTCGATGTCGATGGTCGGATCGCTGGCAAAGCTCGAAGTGTTTTCCGAAAATACCCGTCAGATGAAGATGACGGTAGAACAGCTGGATGCCTACCTCACCATGCCAAATCTTCCGGAACCGGAGTGCGAGACTACGATAAAACATCACGATGTCGAGCTGAAAAACGTGCATTTTTCCTACAGCGGGGAGAAAAAGGACGAAGTGCTGCACGGCATTGATCTGACACTCCCGGAGGGAAGTTATACGGCGCTTGTGGGGCCGTCCGGAGGCGGAAAATCTACAGTGGCGAAGCTGATTGCGCGTTTCTGGGATGTGACGGAGGGGACAATCTGCATCGGCGGTGTGGATATCCGCAGGATTTCGGTGGGACAGCTCGCGGAGCATGTCAGCTTTGTGACGCAGGATAATTTCCTGTTCCGCTGCTCGATACTGGAAAATATCCGGCTCGGCAATCCGGCAGCGTCGGACGAGGAAGTGAAAGCGGCGGCGCGCGCGGCGCAGTGCGAGGAGTTTATACTGAAACTGCCGCAAGGTTATGACACGCCGGCAGGGGAGGCAGGAAAGCGGCTCTCCGGCGGTGAGAAGCAGCGCGTGGCGATCGCGCGCATGATGTTAAAAAATGCGCCGATTGTGATTCTGGATGAGGCGACAGCATTTACGGATCCGGAGAACGAGGAAAAACTGCAGCAGAGCATTGCGGCGCTCACAAAAGGAAAGACGCTGCTTGTGATTGCGCACCGGCTGTCGACGATTCAGACGGCGGATCAGATTGTCGTGCTGCAGGCAGGAGAGATTCTGGCAAAGGGAACACAGGAGGAACTGCTTGTGAACTGCCCGCTGTATCAGAAGATGTGGAAGCTTCATATCGGGGCAAAGCACTGGGCGGTATCCCAGGGCAGAAAGGAGGATGTGTCCTATGTTTAAGACAGTGAAGCGCATCATCGACTGGTGCGGGGAATTTAAAGGAAAATTATATCTGGGTTTTATTTTCTCGTTCTTTTCCTACTGGTTCGCGGCAATGCCGGTCATGGTGGCAGCGTACACCATCGGAATGCTCTTAGATGCCGGGCGCGGCGCCGGGACGTTTGACCGCGCGTGGATCTGGAAGAGTCTTGTTATCATGGGAGTGTTTGTCTTTCTGCGGTTCTTGTTTGACTATCTGCGGGCGCGGTGCCAGGAGGCAATCAGTTATGAGCTGATCGCAAGGGACAGACTGGCGGTCGGAGATGCCCTAAAACGCGTGTCGCTCGGCTATTTTGCGCAGATGAATACGGGAAATATTTTAAATTCCATCACAACGGGGCTGGGAACGCTAGAGAACATGGGAATCCGCATGATTGACAATTTTGTGGGCGGCTATCTGAACTTTTTGTGTATCTTTCTGTTTCTGCTGTTTTTTAACCCGGTGGTGTCTCTGATTGCGCTGGCAGGTGCGTTTGCGTCGTTTCTGTGTCTGCTTCTGGTGTCGAAGCACAGCGTGAAGCATGCGCCCGCTGAGGCGGAGGCGGGAAGAAATCTTGCCGGGGCGGTGCTCGAGTATGCGCGCGGAATCTCCGTGGTGAAGTCGTTTGGCAAGAGTGGGGCGTCCATGGAGGCGATGCAAAAGGCGTGCCGCGACAGCAGGGACATCCGCCTCGCCATTGAGTGGGGCTTTACGCCTGCAAACTGTCTGCATCTGCTCGCCCTAAAATGCGCGTCGGTGGCGCTGGCGGCAGAGGCGTGTTTTCTCGGCTTCCGGGGAGAGATGGAGTTCCCGGTGATGCTGATGTTTGTCTTTTTCCCTTTTGGAATTTTTGGCAGCTTAGAGCCGATCAGCGACAGCGCGCATGTCCTCGGTGTGATCGACGAGGCGATGGGTCAGCTTGACGAATTAAAGCAGGATCATTTTATCGATGAGAACGGAACGGATATTCCGCTTACAAATTATGATATTGCATTTTCAGATGTGAGCTTTGGGTATGACAGCCGAACGATCTTAAAGGGAGTAAGTTTTCGGATTCCGGAGCACACGACGACGGCGATTGTGGGACCGAGCGGTTCCGGCAAGACGACGATCTGCAACCTGCTCGCGCGTTTTTACGATGTGAACAGCGGCAGCATCACGGTGGGCGGACACGACGTCAGGGAATTTACCTGCGACAGCCTGCTGTCCAATATGGCGATGGTATTTCAGAATGTGTATCTGTTCCACGATACCATCCGCGCCAATATCTGTTTTGGAAAACCGGATGCCACCGAGGAGGAGATGATCGCCGCAGCGCGCGCGGCACAGTGCCATGATTTCATTATGGAACTGCCGCAGGGCTATGACACGATGATCGGAGAGGGCGGCGACACGCTTTCCGGAGGGCAGAAGCAGCGGCTTTCCATCGCACGCGCGATGTTAAAGGACGCGCCGATCATCATTCTGGATGAGGCGACAGCGAGCGTCGATCCGGAGAACGAGCATCTGATCCAGGCGGCCCTATCGGAATTGACCAGAGGCAAGACGATCATCACGATCGCGCACCGGCTGGCGACAATCGAGAATGCCGACCAGATCCTTGTGGTGGCAGACGGCAGGATCGCTGAGTGCGGCACACATCAGGAACTGCTTAAAAAAGAGGGAACCTACCGCAGATTTATCGAGGCAAGGGAGCGTGCGGAGGGCTGGCAGATGATGACGCACGACGGAGCAGCGGTGCAGTAAGGAAAGGGCGTTCTTATCCGGCGGAGAATCCGCAATGAGAAAAAGTATCAACATCCGGGGTTGCAATCTTTTTCGCCAACCGTTATAATGACTATAGTTAGGTGTGACTAACTATAGTGCAAATCATTTTAGGACTTCTTACAGGTGCGGAGCTGCTGAATCCGTTTCCTGCCGGAAAACAGCTGCACCGGGACGCGTTCCATCCTATGTAACGAACGCCTTCCGGTGTGTTTTCCGGAAGCCGGAGTCCGGATGGATCAAAGAATCAGATGATTGAAAAGATCAGAGAATCAGATGATCAGATGGAAGGAGAACGAAGCATGAATTTTTTGGAGATTGAAAAGGTAATCGGAAGAGAGATACTGGATTCCAGAGGCAATCCTACCGTTGAGGCGGAGGTCACACTTGCGGATGGCACCGTGGGAAGAGGCATGGCACCGTCAGGCGCTTCGACGGGAGAGTTTGAGGCACTGGAGCTTCGTGATGGAGATAAAGCGAGATACCTTGGAAAGGGTGTCACAAAGGCAGTGGAGAATATTAACACGGTCATTAACGATACGATCTGCGGCATGGACGCAAGCGATATTTACGCGCTGGATGCGGCAATGATTGCTGCGGATGGAACGAAGGACAAGTCAAAGCTTGGCGCAAATGCCATCCTTGCGGTATCAATTGCAGCGGCAAGAGCGGCGGCGATCGCACTGGATATCCCGCTGTACCGTTTCCTTGGCGGAATTTCCGGCAACAGACTTCCGGTTCCGATGATGAATATTTTAAATGGCGGCGCGCATGCAGCCAACACCGTGGATGTGCAGGAGTTTATGATCATGCCGGTCGGTGCGGGAAGCTTCAAAGAGGCGCTCCGCTGGTGTGCAGAGGTATTTCATGCACTGGCAGCGCTGTTAAAGAGCAAAGGGCTTGCAACTTCCGTCGGCGATGAGGGTGGTTTTGCACCGGATCTCGCCAGCGATGAGGAAGCGATCGAGTACATTTTACAGGCAGTGAAAAATGCGGGCTATGAGCCGGGCAAAGATTTCATGATTGCCATGGACGCGGCGTCCTCCGAGTGGAAAGGCACAAAGAAGGGTGAGTACATACTGCCGAAAGCAGGCACAAAGTTTACTTCCGAGGAGCTGATTGAGCACTGGAAGAAACTTGTGGAAAAATACCCGATTATTTCCATCGAAGATGCGCTGGATGAGGAAGACTGGGAAGGCTGGCAGAAGCTGACCAGGGAGCTTGGCGATAAGGTACAGCTTGTCGGCGACGATCTGTTCGTAACCAACACCGAGCGTCTCAAGAAGGGAATTGACAGCGGTTGCGGAAATGCAATCCTGATTAAATTAAATCAGATCGGTTCTGTGTCAGAAACACTTGAGGCGATCAAGATGGCACATAAGGCAGGCTATACGGCAATTTCCTCCCACCGTTCCGGCGAGACGGAGGACACGACGATCGCAGATCTTGCGGTGGCATTAAACACCTGCCAGATCAAGACCGGCGCACCGAGCAGAACCGAGCGTGTGGCAAAATACAACCAGCTTCTGCGCATCGAGGAGGAGCTGGGCGATGCTGCGGTATATCCCGGCATGGCGGCCTTCAATGTGAAGCGCTGATCTTAGGGAGTGAGCCCGGATCGGGATAGCGGATCGTTTTTGGACTTGGCATGGTAGCTTTCAATGCAAAGTGCTGGTCTTAGGGAGTGAGCCCGGATCGGGATAGCGGATCGTTTCGGGACTTGCCGTGGCGGCAGTGCAGACAGCCACAGTGCAGAAAGAAAAGAAGTCTGCAGAAAAAATAAAACTTTGAAAAGGGAAATGTACGGACAGCCGACGCATTCTGCGCCGGCTGTTTTTTCTGCCTGCCAGGTGCAATTTTTTTCCAGTCTAGCGGATGAAATGTTTTTACAGTTTGATAGATGACCTGTTTTTGGCGTTTTTCGGGTCAATGGAAGTATGGAGGAACTTGTCAGTCTACTGCGGGTTCACAGAAGCGAAAAAGACTTGTGGGACCCGAAGAATGCCATTGCAAGAGGGAAAAAGAAACGAAGAATCAGCTCTTGCGGGTCTGGGAGGAAGAAAAAGCCGTGCCAGACCCGAAAAAGCAGAAAAAACGGGTCTGGGAGATTGATTTTCACGAATCAGACCCGAACAGAAGGAAAACAAATTTACATAACGCAAAAAAATATGCTATTGCGGGTCTGAGAGAGAAAAAAAGCCGTGTCAGACCCGCACATTGCTATGCAGGCAGGGAAGACCCCAGAAATATTTGAAGAACAGGTTTGTGGGAATAGAAAAAAGCCGTCAAAAAGTTTGCCGGCAGGATAAATAAATTTCGACGGATCGGGCATACTAGCGTAATAAGGCAAGGCAAGAACAATAAGCTGAAGCCAGAAGTTGGAGCAAAGAGTTAGAGCGAGAGATCGTGTGAAAAAATGGAGGATTCTATGAACAAGTATGCCGGAACACAGACGGAAAAGAATTTGAAAGCAGCGTTTGCAGGGGAATCACAGGCGAGAAACAGCTATACTTTTTTTGCGGAGATCGCAAAAAAGGAAGGCTATGAGCAGATTGCCGCGATTTTTGAGAAGACGGCGGATAACGAGCGCGCACATGCGCAGATGTGGGGCGAGGAACTGGGACTGATCGGCGATACGGGAAAGAATCTGGATGCCGCAGCCCACGGGGAGAACTATGAGTGGACAGACATGTATGAGAACTTTGCAAAAACGGCGGAGCAGGAAGGCTTTGCGGCGCTTGCAGCGCGATTTCGCATGGTTGGCGCGATTGAGAAAATGCATGAAGAGCGGTACCGGGAGCTCCTGCGGGATGTGCAGGCACAGGCGGTGTTTGAGAAAAGCAGTGTGAAAGTGTGGGAGTGCCGGAACTGCGGGCATATTGTGGTCGGAACCAGTGCGCCTAAGGTTTGTCCTGCCTGTCATTATCCACAGGGGTATTATGAGGTGAGGGAGGATGTCAGGGGAGCGTAGAAGTGTCTGGCGATTTGTGAGCGTTCCGTATCAGTAATATTTCACAAAATTTATATACCAAATACATGAAAAATATATAATTGACAGAAACTATGCTGTTGTTATAATAAATAGTGTGTTGAGTACACGCGTCCGCAAATGCGCGGACGATATTTTTACACAAAAATGTACACGTGTACGCAAAACAGAAAAAATCACAACAAAACAATGTATGGGGAGGAAGTAGTGCAAAAATGCGGACGATACTGCATTTTGCACAGGGCTGTTTGATGCGGCAGACACCACAAAATGAGCCCTTATCGCAGAGCAAACGAGATGGAAGACACGTTACGGGTGCAGATTCATTGCCCGTGCAAATCAGAGGTTGCATCTGCGGTTGCCTCGACACAAAGTGTCTGCAGAATGGAGGATAACATGAAAAGAAGAGCAATGGCGGGATTACTGGCAATGACAATGGCAGCGACCATGTTTGCAGGGTGCGGCAGCACAGCAGCAGACAGCCAGACAGCGGATGCACAGGGGAGTGCAGGCACGGCAACAGAGGCAGCAAAGACAGAAAAAGACAGCGGAAGTGCTGCGGGAGAAGGAATCACATTGACCGTGTGGGCGCCGTTTACCGGATCGGACGGCGACGTGCTGCGCGAGATTATCGACAACTACAACGAGACCAACACGGACAACATCACGGTACAGATTGACATTATGGACAACGATACCTTGCAGACTAAATTTGCGACGGCGGTATCGACAGGGACGGGACCGTCGTTTGTGCTGGTGGGCATTGAGTATCTTCATCAGTATGAGGAGAATGGACTGATTGAGGATATCAGCGATTTCTGGGATACGATGGGCATTGACAAGAGTAATTTCTATGAAAATGTACTTGCAAAATCCTACATAGACGATGCGCTCTACGGCGTACCAATGCAGTACAATGTGCAGTATCTGTATTACAACAAGGATCTTTTCACGGAGGCAGGTCTTGATCCGGAGAACCCGCCGACCACGCTCGATGAACTGCGCGAGGCGGCGATCGCCTGCACCGATCCGTCTAAGAACCAGTACGGACTGGGACTTCCGACCGATTACGGTTATTACTGCGAGTACCTGTGGGCGAACGGCGGAGATGTCATCAATGAGGATGCGACACAGAACCTTTTAAATTCCGAAGAAAACATTGCAACCCTGGAGTGGATTCAGAAGCTTGCGACGGAGGACGGGGTATCCCCGGAGGGACTCACCGCAGCGGATGCGGACACGATGTTCCAGTCCGGCCAGCTTGCAATGTATACCAGCGGTCCATGGAACATCAACGGGCTGACACAGCTTGGTTTGAATTATGGAATCACGGCGATCCCGGGCGGAAGCGACGGCGCGTACTCCCCGGAGGGCGGATGCTCTTACATGCTGACGAAAGGGGCCGACGAACAGACCAAAGAGGCAGTGTATAAATTTATGGCATACTGGCTGTCTGATGATGTGTTAAAAGAGTGGTCGAACCGGAACGGCTTCCCGGTATGGTCTTACTCTGTGCTTGAGAATGCGGACATTCAGAACAACGAGATCTTAAGTGCAGTATCCAAGGCATCCGAGATTGGACGTGACTGGCATCTGGGACTGGAATGCGGAAGCATGATTGACAATGATGTCATGAAACCGATGATGGAGAAAATTTTATCCGGGGCAGACGTGACGCAGAGTGTACAGGAGGCTTCGGACGCGCTGGACGCGGTGATCTCCGACTGATGTCTGACGGTCACTGACGCAAAAATAGCTGCAAGCCGTAAAGGATGGAAATTATGAAAGTAAAAAAGAGACAACACCGTATGGAGCATCAGGTGAAGGCGTATGCGTTTATCGCGCCTTCCCTGCTCATACTTACCGTATTTGTATTTATACCGCTGGCGGGAGCGATCGGGATCAGTCTGATGAATATTGATATTTATATGAAAAATATCTCGTTCGCCGGAATTGCCAACTACATCAAAATGTTTCAGGATGAGCGTGTGGCAAATGCTACGTTTCATACATTTTATTTCGCACTGCTTGAGGTGCCCCTCCAGATGATCGTGGCGTTGCTGCTGCTCATGTTTATGCTGCGCAATACAAAACTGCACAAGCTTTTGAGAACCGTATTTTACCTGCCCTATGTGTGTTCTATGACGGCAGTCAGCATCATGTGGTCGATGCTGCTCAATACGCACTACGGAATGCTTCCGCATCTGCTTGGAAAAATCGGTATCACGATGCCAAACATGCTCTCAAGTACGACATGGGCGATGCCTACGGTGATTTTTGTTACGGTGTGGAAAGGGTTCGGATATACGCTTACCATCCTTTCGGCGGCGGCGCTCGGCGTCTCTGAGTCGTTATATGAGGCGGCGGAGATTGACGGCGCGACCGGGCTGCAGAAATTTTTCTATGTCACAATACCCGGTATACGGGATACGATCGGTTTTTGCGTGGTGACGACGTTAATTATGGCGCTGCAGGTATTCGATCAGATCTACGTCATGACGGGAGGCGGCCCGCAGTACGCGACCGAGACGCTCGTGGGTTATATCTACAACCGGGGATTTCAGACAGCGCCGTATGATCTCGGATATGCGTCAGCAATCGCCGTTTATTTGTTCTGCATGATTGCGATTATAACCGTGATCTTAAGAAAATATGCTTTCCCCCAGGGAGGTGACGAGACATGAGAAAAATAAGTGCGCAGCGGGTGATCGGAACATTGGTACTTCTGTTGTTTGCAGCGCTGGTGCTGCTTCCACTGTTCTGGCTCGGCGTATCCGCCTTCAAGTCGGATGCGGACGTCATCAAGTGGCCGCCAATCTTTTTCCCGACAGAGTGGGTCACAACACAGTTTGCCTATGTGTGGAAAGTGCTCCCGATTGCCAGAATGCTGCTTAACACGGTTGTGTTTGCAGGGGGTGTCACCATCATCAGTCTGTTTTTTGATTCTATGGCAGCATATGCATTTGCCCGAATGAAATTTACAGGAAGAAAACTGCTCTTTGGAATCATCCTGCTCACGATGATGATTCCGTTTCAGGTGGTGATGATTCCACTCTATATGGAAGAATATAAGCTTGGAATTTTAAATACGTTCTTAGGACTGATTCTACCACGCGCAGCGAGTGCCTACGGTATTTTCATGCTGACCTCCTTCTTCTCGGGCATACCGAAATCGCTGGATGAGGCTGCGAAAATTGATGGTATGGGAGAGTGGAAAATATATCTGAAAATCATTCTGCCGCTTGCAAAGCCGGCACTTGTGACACTGGGAATCTATCATTTCATGAATAACTGGAACGATCTGCTTTATCCGATGATGCTGACAAGTTCGGTGGAAATGCGGACGCTGTCAGCAGGACTTGCAATTCTGGTTGGAAGTAATTCGATCAAATATGGTCCGACACTTGCTGCTACGGTGATTGCGATTCTGCCGCTGTTACTGCTGTTTTTGTTCGGACAGAAGTTTTTCATGGAAGGAATCGCAACATCGGGAATGAAAGAATAGAGGCAGAGGAGAGAGAAGATGAGACATGTGACAATTAAAGCTGATACGGCATTTACAAAAGGCAGGATTGACGACCGTATCTACGGCTCCTTCGTGGAGCACATGGGAAGAGTGGTGTACACCGGCATCTACGAGCCGTCGCATAAGACTGCAGATGAAAACGGATTCCGGGGCGATGTGCTGCAGAAGGTAAGGCAGATGGGGGTCACGGCGGTGCGCTATCCTGGGGGCAATTTTGTCTCCAACTATGACTGGCGGGACGGGATCGGACCTGTGGAGAAACGCCCGAGGAAGCGGGATCTGGCGTGGAAAAGTATTGAGACAAACGAGGTCGGTCTGGATGAATTTATGAAGTGGGCGGACGCGGCAGAGGTTGCACCGATCTATGCAGTGAATCTTGGGACCAAGGGAATCGAGGAAGCGCTTGCGGTGCTGGAATATTGTAATATGGAGACCGGCACGTATTACAGCAACCTCAGGGCGGCAAACGGGCACGAAAAGCCGTACGGCATTAAGACCTGGTGTTTGGGCAATGAGATGGACGGGGACTGGCAGATCGGGCATAAGACGGCGGAGGAATACGGCAGGATCGCCTATGAGACCGGAAAGGCAATGAAAATCTTAGATCCATCCATCGAGCTGGTGGCGTGCGGAAGTTCGATGTCCACGAATCCGACGTTCGGTGACTGGGAACAGACCGTACTGGAACATTGTTATCCCTGCCTCGATTACATTTCCCTGCACCAGTATTACGGGGGACAGGAGAAGGGCACGGCAGAGTTTCTGGCACAGTCGCTGGATATGGAGCGCTATATCGAGACGGTCTTAAACATCTGCGACTATGTGAGGGTAAAAAAGAAAATGTCACATAAGATCAACATCTGTTTTGATGAGTGGGGCGTCTGGTCGATGAGCGACGTGCAGGTGCAGAAATCGGTGGAGGATGCACCGTGGCAGACGGCACCCGCGATCAGCGAGCAGATCTATACCATGGAGGATGCGCTTCTGTTTGCAAGTATGCTGATGAATTTCATAAAACGGGCGGATCGTGTGAAGATCGCCTGCCAGTCACTTCTTACGAATATCAGCTCCTGCATTATGACAGAGGAGGACGGCGGTGTGTGGGTGCAGCCGGTGTATTATCCGTTTGCCCTGATGGCGAAGTATGCGCACGGCGTGACGTTAGATACACGGTATACGGGAGACACCTACGCGTGCAGCACGTTTGAGACGGTACCCTGTGTGGATCATGTGCTCGTCTATGACGGGCAAAAGCATGAAGTGACGGTTTTCTTTGTAAACCGTATGGAGGAGAGTGCCGAGGCGACCGTTTCTTTACAGGGCATGGAGCCGGAGACGGTTTTAAAAAGTATTGCACTGTTTCACGAGGATAAGAAAGCGACAAATCAAAAGGAACATGACTGTGTAACACCTGTGGAACTGGAAAACGTCTCCTGCAGCGGAAACGAAATTTCAGTGGAACTTGTACCTCTCTCTTTTCAAATGGTTCAGATTCGATTAAAATAGAAGAAAGTTTTTTGAAAAGAAAGAAAACGGGGAGCAGGAAAATATGGCGATCACGACAAAAGATCTGGCGCAGTTATGCGGCGTTTCCAGAACAACGATACACCGGGCATTAAATGGAACCGGGCGGATTAAGCCGGAGACAAAGGAGATGATCCTTCAGGTGGCAAAGGAACACGGCTACCGGCCGGATCTCCTTGCCACCGGACTGGCTAAGGGACAGACGTACAACATCGGTGTCGTCGTGCTGGACGTGAAGAACCGCTATTTTGCCCAGATGCTCTCGACGATCAGCACGGAGGCATATGCCCGCGGCTACGGCGTCAACATTACGCTGCACGGCGGGGATGCCGGGACGGAGCGCGAGCAGCTGACAAGACTTGCGGATTACCGGGTTGACGGGATCATCCTCTCCTCGGTCAACGAGGGGGAGGCGTACCGGACATTCCTGGAGTCCCTGCACCGCCCGATTGTCTCTGTGGATAACCGGATTGCGGACGGCATCCCGTTTGTTGGGATCGACCAGCGGGCAGCAGTGCGGGAGGCAGTGCAGAGAGCGGCAGAGAAGGGCTATGAGCGCATCGTGTTTGTCTGCCCGCCGTTAGATACAAAAAACCGGCAGAATCTGTATGTTCACAAGGAGCGTCTGCTGGGGTATGAGGAAGAGATGAAACGCTATCCCGCGCTCCGGCCGGAGTGTATTCTCTCCTGGGATTACCTGCAGAAAGTGGATGCCATATTAAAAGAAGGAAAGCGGACGGCGTTTGTCTGTACCGCAGATGAGTATGCACTTGAGATCATGAAGGATCAGAAGCGGGCAAAAAGAAAGGCGCCGGTGGATTACGGCATTACCGGATTTGACAATATCGATACGCTGGCATATGTGACACCGCAGCTTTCCACGATCTCCAATGTGGTGGATGAGGTGGCAAAAAGTGCCGTTGAGATGCTTTTTGCCATGATAGACGCTGACCCGGAAGTGGAGCAGATGACAGGAGACAGTCGGCGGATTTTATCCCACCGGTACTTAGAGGGCGAGACGCTGTAGTGACAGAAGGATATAATATATAATCAGAATATAATTCAACAACCCGGTTAAAGCTGCGGAAATCAGACTGCCTGTCCGAGGCAGGTGCGGATGTCGTCCCTGGCGTTGCTGATGGATTTTAAGTGGAACGTGTCTGTCAGGTACTGCAGGACATTCGGACTCAAAAAGGCGGGCAGAGTGGGACCGAGATAAATGTCATGGATGCCGAGACTTAACAGAGCGAGAAGATCAGCGACGGCTTTCTGTTCATACCAGGAAATAATCAGCGAGAGCGGAAGAACGTTGACATCCGTGCCAAATGCATCGGCGAGAGCAGTGGCAATGCGGATGGCAGAGTAGACATCGTTGCACTGTCCGATGTCGAGGAGCCTCGGAAGACCCGCCACCTCCCCGAAGTCCAGCTTGTTGAAGCGGTACTTGCCGCAGGCGAGGGTCATAATGAGGCAGTCCTGTGGAACCATCTCGGCGAATTCGGTGTAATAGTTGCGTCCGGGGCGCGCTCCGTCGCAGCCGCCGATGAGGAAGAAATGGCGCAGTTTTCCGGATTTTACGGCATCCACGATCGCATCAGCATAGCCCAGTGTGGCGTGGTGACCGAAGCCGACGAGGATTTCCTGTACGTCCTGGTCTTCGGGATAGCCGCCGAGTTCCAGTGCCTGCTCTATGATGGCGCTAAAATCCTTTTCACCGTTCTCGTTTTTGCCAATGTGCTTCACACCGTCCCAGCCGACCACATTTGTGCTGTAGATGCGGTCTTTGTAGGAGTCGCGCGGGCGCATCAGGCAGTTGGTGGTCATGAGAATACAGCCGGGAAGATTGTCGAACTGTTTCTGCTGATCCTGCCAGGCACCGCCGAAATTCCCGGCGAGGTGCGGATATTTGTTCAGCCCCGGATAACCGTGACAGGGAAGCATCTCTCCGTGGGTGTAGATATGGATGCCGGTTCCCTCCGTCTGCTTTAAAAGCATTTCAAGGTCTTTTAAATCGTGCCCGGAGACGATGATAAACGGACCTTTTTTCAGGTGGACATTGACTTTTTGCGGGGCTGGGTTCTGATAGATGGTCGTGTTGGCTTCGTCCAGTTTTTTCATGACTTCGATTGCCATCTCACCGGTGCGCATGGTAAGGCGGATCAGTTCCTCGACCGACAGCCGGTCGTCCGTGAGGGCTTCCAGGGCGAGAATATAGAAATCATCCGCCTCATCGCTGTAATAGCCGAGCTCTCTCGCCTGATGCCCGTAGGCGCTGATGCCTTTGAGTCCGTAGAGAACGGTCTGACGCAGGGACCGGATGTCCGGATCGAGCGACTTGTCATACATGATACCGGCGATGGGCGCGTCGCGCAGCATCTCGGTTTTGGTCTGCGGAAGATCGTAGGTGGCGTGAAGCGTGGGCTGACTGGGAGCGCCTGCGTAAGCCCGGAGTTCTTCTTTGATGCGCTGGGATTCGCGCAAAAGTTCGACATGTACTTCCGCGTCAAAATTAACGTTCGTAAGTGTGGTAAATAGCACATTTTCGATGAAGCTGACAACACTTTTATCCATAGGAGTGCCTTTTTCGATCAGAGGCCTGGCATAGCAGCTGATGCCCTTGATCTGAAAGATTAAAAGATCCTGCAGATTTGCGACTTCGGGAGTTTTTCCGCATACACCGAGCTTGGTGCAGCCTTTCTGGTTAGCAGTCTGCTCACACTGGTAGCAGAACATTTCGTAATCGAGTTCCATATTATTTCCCATGTTGATTTCTCCTATTTTTATTGATATACCGGGTAATCCGTGTTGCGACAGGCACAGTATGTGCAGAATATGTAAAAAAGATGCGGCAGAGCCGGATATAATGAGAAAACTTATCAGCAACCCCGTTTTCATTTCAGATCGCAGTGCTATAATAAAAACAGGATTAGATATAACTAACCCCGAACATGCAACGATCAGAAAGGATGGCATTATGGGAAGATATTATCGATTATCAAAAAAGCTGACAGAGGATGAGAGCAGGGAAGTACAGCGGGAGATGAGAGAAATCGCTGACGTGGAGGACGTCTCGATCAAAGCGGACGAGCGGATGCTGTTTGTCGTCACAAAGGACGGACAGTTTTCGGATGTGATGAGCCGGGCAGTCAATATCTGCAGCCGCGTGGCAAACGGAGCGGAACTTTCATTCGCACGTTTTGCGGAGGCATAGATTCGGAAGAGAGCGTGCCGACAGACAATTTAAGGACTTTTTAGTGTTCCTGACATCACCGCTTCACAGATAATATAAAACCGCGCGAACCGAAACTCGTTGGCATCTGCTATTGAAAGCATGGCAGATGCCGACTCAGACATCGGCTTCGCGCGGTTATGTTTTGTTCATTAGTGATGTAAGGAACACACAAAAGTCCTTAAATTGTCTGTCGGCCTGCGGACATACCCGCGGAGTGCTCAAAACTTGGAAAAACACGGATTATCGCAGATGTAAAAAGCGGCAGGGTTAGAAATTCCGTATTGTGCGATCCGAATTTCCCCGCCTGCTTCTATCCGGAATGCGATCGCACGCTCTCTGTGAATATGAGAAACAATCTCAATAGCGGGGCAATTTCTCTCTTGCTTTCTTAACGGTTTCGTTCTAGAATGTGGTTGAATCATATCCTACCTTGCAACTAGGATATGAAAAATGTGTGGGAGCGTCGCAAAGAAAACCAAAAGGGCAGCGGAGGGAATCGTGAAAGAGGATTCCGGCTGCAGAAAACGCTTCAGAAACGGAGGCAGCTATGGCAGAGCAGATTTTACAGGTAGAAGGGCTTACGGCGCGCGTGGAGGACAAGGTGATCCTGCACGAGGTCGGGCTTACGATAAAAAAAGGAGAGACGCATGTGCTGATGGGACCGAACGGTGCGGGAAAGTCGACACTGGGGTATGTTCTGACCGGCAATCCCAAATACAGCGTCACAGAGGGAAAAATCCTTTTCAAGGGAAATGACATCACGGAGGAGGCGGCAGACAAGCGCGCCAAGGCGGGAATGTTCCTGTCGTTTCAGGAACCGCTCGAGGTGCCGGGACTCTCCCTCGAGAGCTTTATCCGCAGTGCATTGAGCGAGCAGGGCAGAAATAAAATGCGTGTCTGGAATTTCAGAAAAGAATTAAAAGCGGCAATGGAAGTGCTGCACATGGATCCCTCCTACGCCGGGCGGGATTTAAACGTGGGATTTTCCGGCGGTGAGAAAAAGAAATCCGAGATCCTGCAGTTGATGATGTTAAAACCGGATCTTGCCATTTTAGACGAGACAGACTCCGGGCTGGACGTGGATGCGGTGCGGCTTGCATCCGAGGGAATCCGCGAGTACCAGAAGGAGAATCCGGACGGCGCACTTTTAATCATCACGCACAGCACGCGCATCCTGGACGCGCTTCATGTGGATGCAACCCATATCATGGTGAACGGGCATATTGTGGCATCCGGGGATGCATCGCTGGTGGATAAGATCAACCGCGAAGGTTACGAGGAGTATGAGAAGCTGGCACAAAAAGGAGAGGATGAGCGGTGAAAGAGAAGACATACGTAGAAGACATTGACCGCAGCATATACGATGTGAAGGATGAGGAACGGGATGCTTACAAGGTCGATGAGGGACTGACCGAGGCGATTGTCGAGCAGATCTCCCGTGAAAAAAAGGATCCGCCGTGGATGGAACTGTTTCGGCTTCAGGCGCTGCAGATTTACAATGAGATGCCGGTGCCGGACTGGGGACCGTCGATTGAGGGGCTGGATATGAGCCATATCGTGACGTATGTGCGGCCGAATACAAAGATGACGGCAAAGTGGTCGGATGTGCCGCAGGACATCAAGGACACCTTTGAGCGGCTCGGTATCCCACAGGCGGAGCGCAAGTCGCTGGCAGGTGTCGGGGCGCAGTATGACTCGGAGCTGGTGTATCACAATGTGCGGGAAGAAGTGGCAGCCCAGGGCGTGGTCTACACGGATATGGAGAGCGCGTTAAAGGGCGAATACGCGGATATGGTGCAAAGCCACTTTATGAAACTGGTCAAACCGAACGATCACAAATTTGCCGCACTGCACGGAGCAGTCTGGTCAGGCGGATCGTTTGTCTATGTGCCGCCGGGCGTGTCGGTGACGATTCCGCTGCAGTCCTATTTCCGGCTCAATGCGCCGGGAGCAGGGCAGTTTGAACACACGCTCATCATCGTGGATAAGGGGGCGTATCTGCATTTTATCGAGGGCTGTTCCGCACCAAAATACAATGTGGCGAACCTCCATGCGGGCTGTGTGGAACTGTTTGTCGAGGAGGGCGCGACACTGCGCTATTCCACGATCGAGAACTGGTCGAAAAACATGTACAATCTGAACACCAAGCGGGCGCTGGTCAAGGAGGGGGGACGGATCGAGTGGGTGTCCGGCTCCTTCGGCTCCCATGTATCGTATCTCTATCCGATGAGTATCTTAAAGGGAAAAGGGGCGCACATGGAATTCACAGGCATCACGTTTGCCGGAAAAGGTCAGAATCTGGACACCGGGGCAAAGGTGGTGCATGCCGCACCGGATACCTCCTCGTACATGAACACCAAGTCGATCTCCAAGGACGGCGGTATCAGCACGTTCCGGAGTTCCGTGAGCATTACAAAGGAAGCCGCCGGCAGCAAATCGGCAGTTTCCTGTCAGTCGCTGATGCTCGATGACATCTCAAGATCGGATACGATTCCGGCGATGGACATCCGCACAGGAGACGCGGATGTGGGACATGAGGCTAAAATCGGCCGCATCAGCGATGACGCCGTGTTCTATCTGATGTCCCGCGGCATCAGCGAGGAGGAAGCGCGGTCGATGATTGTCAGTGGTTTTGCAAGCAACGTGTCAAAGGAACTGCCGTTAGAGTATGCGGTGGAGATGAACAATCTGATTGATCTTGAGATGAAGGGCAGCATCGGGTAAAGGAGGAGCTTATGACAAAACAGAATCAGACGATCACAGTCAACCGGCTTCCTGCAAAGACCTGGAACTGGCTGAAAATGAATGAAACCGTGATTGGGATGCCGCGGATCGACGGCAGTATAGCGATAAAACAGAGTGTGGCTGAAGCAGGGCAGGCAGAGGCTGAGCAGCTGCGGATGGCACAGCAGACGGATTGGGATAAAATCACAACCGGGATGGGCGAGGCGATGGATCAGCCGTCGGAGGCAGATGCGGCATGGGATACCGAGCTTTTGGCGATTCCGGAACATGCAGACTGCGGCGAACCGTATGTGTACCGTTTTTCCTACCAAAGCGGGCAGCACGCCTATAACCGCCTGCATATCTATGCCGGAGCGCACAGCCGGGCAAAAGTAATCCTGCTCTGCGAGAGCGGGGAGCCGGGCGGGATGATGTCCGCCATCCAGACGAAGGTATATGCCGGGGAGGGCGCGAAAGTAGAACTGTATGTGGTGCAGACGATGAATGCGGAAGCCGTCTGCCTGCATGATGTGGGTGTCTCGTGTGAAAAAGATGCCGCTGTGAAGGAAGTGCAGCTGGAACTGGGTGGCGCCGAGGTCTATACGGGAACACTGTTTGAACTTAGTGGAGAAGAGAGCACGGCAGAGCTCGTAAGTGGATATCTGGGCACCGGCAGGCAGAAGATTGATATGAATTATGTCGCCAGGCACCGCGGGAAAAAGACGAAGAGCAATATGCAGATATCGGGCATCTTAAAGAACGAGGCGAAGAAGCTGCTGCGCGGAACGATCGATTTTGTGCACGGCTGTGTGGGAGCTAAGGGAGACGAGAAGGAGGATGTGCTTCTTGTTGGTGACAATATGGTCAACCAGACCATCCCGTTAATCCTGTGCGCGGAGGAGGATGTGGAGGGCAATCACGGCGCTTCCATCGGCAAGCTGGACGAGAACATGCTCTTTTATGCCGCCACGAGAGGCATTCCCCCGGAGGAGGCACAGAGACTGCTGACACTGGCGAAGATCGAAGCGATAAACAGCCAGATCCCGTCAGAGGAGGTGCGCGGCGCTGTTGACACTTATCTGAAGGAGCAATGCATATGACAGATTATAAAAAAGATTTTCCGCTGCTTGCGGAAAGCGATATCGCTTACCTCGACAACGCGGCGACAGAACAGCGGCCGGCGTGCGTGCTCGATGCGGAGCGGGAATTCTATGAGCGCTGGAATGCCAATCCGCTGCGCGGGCTCTATGAGCTGGGCGTGGAGGCGACAGAGCAGTATGAGCATGCGAGAGAGCGCGTCGCACGGTTTGTACATGCGAAGAGCGAGAGAGAAATCATTTTTACCAGAAATACGACCGAGGGCATCAACCTGGTGGCGTACAGCTATGCGCTACCCCGGTTAAAGCCTGGGGATGAGATTCTTGTCACGATCATGGAGCATCACAGCAACCTGCTTCCGTGGCAGATGGCGGCCAGACGAACCGGAGCCACGCTTAAATATCTGGAGTGTGAACCGGACGGCAGTTTTACGGAGGAGAAAATCCGTGATGCCGTCACACCGCACACAAAGCTTGCCGCGCTGACACTTGTCTCGAATGTGCTTGGACGGGCGACCCCGGCAGAAAAACTGATCGGGATGGTACACGAAAACGGCGGTGTGGTACTGGCGGATGCGGCACAGGCAGCGCCGCATATGCCGATTGATGTCACGGCACTTGACGTGGATTTTCTGGCATTTTCCGGACACAAGCTGATGGCGCCGATGGGGATCGGTGTGCTCTATGGAAAACAGGAACTTTTAGAGGAGATGCCGCCGTTTCTGACCGGCGGGGAGATGATTGACCGTGTGACGAGAGAGAGAGCCGTATTTGCCGAACTGCCCCATAAGTTTGAGGCAGGGACGGTCAATGCGGGAGGCGCGGTTGCGCTTGCCGCCGCGATCGATTATCTGGAATCTGTCGGCTGGAAAGAAATCACGGAGCGCGAGGAGATGCTTACCGCCCAGCTGCTTACCGGAATGAAAAAAATCCCGGGCGTGCATATTCTGGGAAGCGGGGACGAAAAGGAGCACTGCGGGATTGTGAGCTTTACCGTGGATGATGTACACCCGCATGATATTGCATCGATCTTAGATGAGGCGCACGTCGCGGTGCGGGCGGGACATCACTGCGCCCAGCCGCTGTTAGAATGGCTCGGTATTTCGTCCTGTGCCAGAGCGAGCGTGGCATTTTATAATACGTCAGAGGATGTCGGACGATTTCTGGATCAGCTGGCACAAGTCAGGAGGATGATGGGATATGAATAACCGGACATTTTATAATGAGGTGCTGACGGATCACAACCGCTATCCGGGTCACAAGGAGAAGCTTGCGGATGCGAATCTGGTGCTTGAGGGTGTGAATCCGAGCTGCGGGGATGATATTGTGCTGCAGCTGCGTGTGGAGGACGGCAGGATTGCGGAGGGAACCTTTACGGGCGACGGCTGCGCCATCTCACAGGCCTCCGTGGATATCATGCTGGATCTGGTCATCGGAAAGACCAAGGAAGAGGCCATGCACCTGGCGGATCTGTTCTTTCGGATGATTAAAGGGACGGTATCGGACGAGGAATTAGAAGAACTCGAGGAGGCATCGGCGCTTGTGGACATTTCACACATGCCGGCGCGTGTCAAATGTGCGGTACTCGGCTGGCACACGCTTACGGAGATGCTTGGGGACGAACCGGAAGAGAAATAGAAAAATATAGAAATAAAAGGAGTGGCAGGGATCGAGTAAATCTCTGCTGCTTTACGGGTTTTTGATGCCATCGGTTATTGCAGCCGGTATGAACCGGCATATAATAAAGAAAAAACGCAGCCATCCGACGGAGGTATTAAAAACCGGGAGCAGGATGGAAAATGGCGGATAATGATGAAGTTTATCAATAACGAAAAAATACTGGAAAAATACAAAAAGCGGTACTATAATGCACAATAATGTAAAGAGCGAACAACATGTTCAGCAAAGGATGCACGGGATTGTGCATGGAATGGAGGATACATATGTTAAAATGTTTTGAGAAGATCGATTGGAAGAAGACAGGAATTTTTGCAGGCGGCGTATTATTTGGAACAGCCGGTATCAAGGTACTTTCCAGCAAGGATGCCAAGAAGGTTTACACAAGCTGTACCGCAGCTTTCTTAAGAGCAAAAGAGTGCGTGATGAACACCGTAAGCACCGTACAGGAGAATGCCGGTGACATCTATGCAGGCGCAAAGGAGATCAATGAGGAGCGCGCAGCCAAGGCTGAGGCAGAGGCATTTGCAGATGCTGAGGCAGAAGCAGCAGAGAAGACCGAGACTGCAGAGAACACCGAAGAATAAGATTTTGATAAGAGGCGAGTAAAGTGAAGTTTGCAATCAAGCATGAGATTAAGGGGCGGATGCGGATTCACGTGGCACAGTACCGCATGAGTTGTGCACAGGCGGATACGCTTCTGTATTTTTTACAAAATGATATACAGGTCTCAAGCGCAAAGGTGTATGAGCGTACGGGTGACGCAGTCATCTGTTATGACGGCAGCAGAGCGGAACTGATCGACAAGCTCAGACATTTCCACTATGAAGATGTGGAAGTGCCGAACGGGCTGATCGAGAATTCCGGAAGAGAGCTGAATGCAAGCTACCAGGAGAAGCTGATCGGCAGAGTGGTGAGACGCTATGCATCCAAGATTTTTCTGCCGTATCCCATCCGGGCGTGCTGGACGACGGTCAAGTCGTTCCGCTACATCTGGAAGGGCATAAAGACACTGGCGGCACGAAAGATCGAAGTACCGGTACTCGATGCGACGGCGATCGGAGTGTCTATTCTGCGCGGTGATACCGAGACGGCGGGATCGATCATGTTCCTGCTTGGCATCGGCGAGCTGTTAGAAGAGTGGACGCACAAGAAGTCCGTCGGCGACCTTGCGCGCACCATGTCCTTGAATGTCGGCAAAGTATGGCTGAAGAAGGACGGCGTGGAGGTTCTTGTCGGCGCGAAGGAAGTCCGTGAGGGTGACGAGGTGGTTGTCCATATGGGCAATGTGATCCCGTTTGACGGCGTCGTGACAGACGGCGAGGCGATGGTCAACCAGGCATCCTTAACCGGAGAATCCGAGCCGGTACGCCGGATCAGTGAGAATTATGTCTATGCAGGAACCGTAGTCGAGGAAGGGGAGCTTACCATTCTCGTGAAAGCGGTAGGCGGCTCCAGCCGCTACGACAAGGTTGTGCAGATGATCGAGGAATCCCAGAAGTTAAAGTCCGGGCTTGAGAGCCGGGCAGAGCATCTGGCGGACCGTCTGGTACCGTATTCCCTCGGCGGCACAGCGCTCACTTACCTTCTGACCAGGAATGTGACGAAGGCACTGTCGATTCTGATGGTGGATTTCTCCTGCGCATTAAAGCTTGCCATGCCGATCTCCGTATTGTCAGCGATCCGTGAGGCTGGCTTTTACAATATGACGGTCAAGGGTGGAAAATATTTAGAGGCAATGGCTGAGGCAGATACGATCGTCTTTGATAAGACCGGCACACTGACCAAGGCAAAGCCGACCGTGGCAAAAGTGGTTTCCTTTAACGGGGACAGCCCGGATGAGCTTCTTAGGATTGCAGCCTGCATGGAGGAGCATTTCCCACATTCCATGGCAAAAGCGGTTGTTGCGGCAGCCAGGGAAAAAGGTCTGGATCATGAGGAGATGCATTCCAGGGTGGAGTATGTGGTGGCACATGGTATTTCCACAACGATCAACGGCAAGAAAGCCGTGATCGGAAGCTATCATTTTGTATTTGAGGATGAGGGAGCTGCCCTTCCTGCGGGCACAAAGGAACTGTTCGGGAGCCTGCCGGAGGAGTATTCCCATCTGTATCTGGCCATCGAGGGACAGCTTGCAGCCGTGATCTGCATTGAAGATCCGCTCCGCGAGGAGGCGGAGGCAGTCATCAATTCCCTGCGCCGCTCCGGTATCAGGAAGATCGTCATGATGACGGGAGACAGCGAGCGGACGGCAAGCGCCATTGCAAAGCGCGTCGGTGTGGACGAGTATTATTCCGAGGTGCTTCCGGAGGATAAAGCCGGTTTTGTCGAGCGTGAAAGGGCGGCCGGACGCAAGGTTATCATGGTCGGAGACGGTATCAACGATTCCCCAGCACTCTCTGCGGCGGATGTCGGCATCGCAATTTCGGACGGTGCGGAGATCGCGCGTGAGATCGCGGATATCATGGTAAGCTCGGATGATCTCTACCAGATCGTGACCTTAAAGCTGTTGAGTGACGGCCTGATGAAGCGGATTCGCAAGAATTACCGCGTGATTGTCGGATTCAATACCGGATTGATCCTGCTTGGAGTCGGCGGCATTTTACAGCCGACCACATCAGCGCTTCTGCATAACACCTCTACGCTGGTCATCAGCTTAAAAAGCATGCAGAATCTTTTGAGCTAACTGAATATGTATTTTAAAAAAGTCTTTACAGATTTGCCGCCGGCAGTAAATGCGGCAGAACTGTGAAGGCTTTTTTCGTTTATACCGTAAGAAATGTTTTACAAAAAAGAATATTTTAAGATCCATTCAGATATGTTTCCAATAATTTACAAATTTATTGATGACAAAATAAAAAATGTGTATAATAAAGGCAGATGTAAAAAGTTGGCAGATAATAGCATACAGAAAGAGAGTACCGGATATGAGAAAAAAATGGATCAGACTGATTGCAGCAGCTGTGGGAAGTTTTCTGCTTGCCGGCTGCGGTGCAGATACGCAGATTGATGATTATGCTACAAATGCCGGAGCGGAGAGCTTGCAGCAGACAGCGGGGACGGAGTCGGCAGCAACAACGACCGCGACGGAGGGAATCCCGAAGGACGAGATCAAGGTGGGAGTGCTCCATCTGTCAGACCCGGCAGAAGGAAGCGGATACACGTACACGCATGATCTGGGAATTCAGGGAATGCAGCAGAACCTCGGACTTTCCGACGATCAGATTGTGCGGAAAATCAATGTCCCAGATTCCGATGAGGATGCGACAAAGCAGGCGATTCAGGAATGTATCGACGAGGGCTGTAACATTATCTTTACGACCAGCTGGGGTTACATGGAGCCGACAGCGGAGATGGCGGAGAAATATCCGGATATTTATTTTTCCCATGGAACCGGTTATATGAGCAACGGCAAGAATTTCAATAACTATTTCGGCAGAATCTATCAGGCGCGCTACTTAAGCGGTATTGTGGCGGGAATGAATACCACGACGAATAAGATCGGTTATGTGGCTGCCATGGATAACAGCAACTCCGAGGTGACGGGCGGAATCGATGCGTTCGCGCTCGGTATCTATTCGGTCAATCCGGACGCAGAGGTTTACGTTAAGGTGACGAACAGCTGGTATGACCCGGAGGCGGAGGAGAATGCGGCAAAGACACTTCTCGATATGGACTGTGATGTGATCGCCCAGCACTGTGATACGGAGTATCCGCAGACACTGGCAGAGGAACGTGGCGTATACAGCATCGGGTACAATTCAGACATGAGCAAGAATGCGCCGGATGCCTGCCTGTGCAGCGTTATCTGGAACTGGAGTGCCTACTATACCGCGGCAGTGCAGAGCCTGATTGACGGAACCTGGGACGGAAGCAATTATTACGGCGGCATGAACGAGAATCTGGTCGGTCTTACCAATCTGGCGGATTTCTGTGCGGAGGGCACACAGGAGAAGGTAGACGAGGCGAAGGAACAGATCCTTTCGGGGCAGAACGGTGTATTTGACGGTGTGATCGAGACAAATACCGGAGAGACGGTCGGTGAAGCGGGCAAGACGCTCGACGATGCGACAATCACCGGCGGCATCAACTGGTATTTTAAGACGGTGAATGTTGTGGATTAAGGAGCAGCCGGACGAAAAGAGACACGCAGATGCACAGACGAAATGGAGATTAGTATGAACATTAAGAAAAAGATTCTGGGGATTACAATAGCACCGGTCATCATATTGGGGTTGATTTCCATGTTTTTGACAACCACAATGGTACGGAGCGCCATGCTGGAGGAGATCGAGGAAGCGCTTCGGGGAACGGCGGCAGCCACGCTCGCAGCCTACGATCAGAACACGGGAGATTATCTGCAGACCAGCAACGGGGATATCTGGAAAGGCAGCTATAATATTTCAAAGTCCGAGAGCCTGGTAGACCGCATCAAGGGCAATACCGGCATGGATGTCACATTTTTCTACGGAGACACCCGCATTATGACGTCGGCGGTCGATGCAGGAGGGAACCGTATCTTGAATTCCAAGGCCGGTGACCGGATTGTGGAAAAGGTACTACAGGGCGGCGAATCCTATTTCAGCCATGCGGTGTCGATCGAGGGCACTTTGAACTATGGATATTTTATACCGGTATATCAGAACGGATCGACCGATGAGATTATCGGTATGATTTTTGTGGGAACGGACAAGCAGGAAAAGGATGCCGTGATCAACAAGATTCTGGGAACAATCAGTATGGCGGTATGCGCTGTGATGATCTTATGCATTGCGATCGGCATGAAGCTTGCAACCTCAATGAGCCGCAATATCCGCAGCAGTATTGAGGTGGTAGGAAAAGTGGCGGACGGCGATCTGAATGTCTGGGTAGAAGACAAGCTGCTCGGGAGACACGACGAGATCGGTGATCTGTCCCGCGTGACGATCACGCTGCGGGATGCCATGAAGGCAACTATCCAGGAGATTTCACAAAATGCCAAACGCCTGCTCGATGCGTCCGAACTGCTCGGTACAGCGGCAGACCAGACAAACGGAACCATGGATCATGTGCGCATGGCAGTCAACCAGATTGTGGAGAATTCCACCGAACAGGCACAGAATTCCCAGAATACATCGGAACATATGCGTATTATGGGTGAGAATATTACGGAGACGTCGGCAGAGGTGGAACTGTTGGATGACAATGCAGCTTCCATGCAGCAGTCCAGTGAGAAGGCGGCAGAGACGCTCAACAATCTGCGGAACATCAATATCGAGGTGGAACGCATTATCGGTGAAGTGCAGGAGCAGACGAACCGGACCAACGATTCGGTACAGAAGATCCATGAGGCAACCGCGTTTATCACGTCGATTGCGGAGGAGACGAACCTTCTCAGCCTGAACGCTTCGATCGAGGCGGCGAGAGCCGGAGAGAGCGGCAGAGGATTCGGTGTTGTGGCAGACCAGATCAAGAAGCTCTCCGAGCAGTCGAATGAGTCGAGCAAGGAGATCGAGGAGACCGCGAAGACACTCAGTGAGGATTCTGCAAAGGCGGTTGAGATTATGCAGCAGATGCAGGAGATCATTATGAACCAGAGCGCGAGCATGCAGGATACGCAGAAGGTAGTGGAAGAGGTAATCGCGCAGATCGGCAGCTCCATGCAGAGTATCCGTCAGATCAAAGAAAGCACAGGACATCTGGAAAATTCCAGAAATGAAGTGCTACAGGCGGTGAGTGAACTCTCAGAAATCGTGCAGGGCAATGTGGACAGCACGAAGAAGACATACGATGAGACGGAAGAGGTAGTGGATACTTTCAAGCAGGTGTATGTCAGTGCAGAGCAGCTCCGCGAGATCGCAGATGAGCTGGTCAGCAGTATTGATTACTTTAAGATGCAGTAAAACGAGGGGCTGCCCGCTTATGGGGCAGCCCCTTTTTGACTTGATAAGTAATATTATAAAGAGAAGATCATATCCTTCGATTTCAGATGGAATGCATCTGGAAATTCGGATCAAAAAATGCGGCATTTCTACCCCGTCGGTTTTTGCATCCGTGATGATCCATGTTTTTCCAAGTTTTGAGCACTCCACGGGTGTGTCCGTAACCTGCAGACAATTTTAGGATTCTCGTGTGTCCCTTGCGGCACTGCTGAATAGAACATAACCGCGCGAAGCCGCTGTCTGAGTCGTCATCTGCCCTGTTTTGAATAGCTGATGACGACGAGTTCGGTTCGCGCGGTTTTATATTGTCTGTGAAGCAGTGCCGCTAGGGACGCTAGGGAATCCGCTCATTGTCTGCGGTTTGTCGGACACATTCCGTGGATTGTCAAAACGTGGAAGAGACACGGAATCCGATGCAAAAATCCGACAGGAAGAAATGTACGCATTTTTTTCAACGAATGTTCCAGCTACATTTCCATCTGAAATCGAAGGGCATGATCTGTTTTCCATTATAGTACTTACCACGTAAAAAGGGACTGACCGCTTTATGCGGCAGTCCCTTCTTTTATGATTCTTAGGCGGATTGTTCGCAGCAATTATGCCTGCGGACCAGCAGATACAAGTGCCTTACCAGCATCGTTGCCTTCGTATTTTGCGAAGTTCTTAACGAATCTTGCAGCCAGATCTTTAGCCTTTGTCTCCCAATCGGAAGCATTTGCGTAGGTATCACGCGGATCAAGGATTCCAGAATCAACACCCGGAAGCTCTGTCGGAACCTCGAAGTTGAAGTATGGAATCGTCTTGGTCGGAGCAGTCTTGATGGCGCCGTTTAAGATGGCATCGATGATACCACGGGTATCCTTAATGGAGATACGCTTGCCTGTGCCGTTCCATCCTGTGTTAACAAGATATGCCTTAGCACCGCTCTTCTCCATCTTCTTAACAAGCTCCTCAGCGTACTTGGTCGGATGCAGCTCAAGGAATGCCTGTCCGAAGCAAGCGGAGAAAGTAGGAGTCGGCTCAGTGATACCGCGCTCTGTACCAGCAAGCTTTGCTGTGAATCCAGACAGGAAGTAGTACTGTGTCTGCTCCGGTGTCAGGATAGATACTGGCGGAAGTACGCCGAATGCATCTGCGGACAGGAAGATAACGTTCTTTGCTGCCGGTGCAGAAGAGATCGGGCGAACAATGTTCTGAATGTGATCGATCGGGTAAGATACACGGGTGTTCTCGGTTACGCTCTTGTCTGCGAAATCGATCTTGCCGTTTGCATCCAGAGTAACGTTCTCAAGAAGTGCGTTACGCTTGATTGCATTGTAGATATCCGGCTCGGAATCCTTGTCAAGGTTGATAACCTTGGCATAGCATCCACCCTCGAAGTTGAATACACCGTTGTCATCCCAGCCGTGCTCGTCATCACCGATCAGAAGACGCTTCGGGTCTGTGGAAAGTGTTGTCTTACCTGTACCGGAAAGACCGAAGAAGATAGCGGTATTCTCGCCGTTTAAGTCTGTGTTTGCAGAGCAGTGCATGGAAGCCATACCCTTGAGCGGAAGGAAGTAGTTCATCATGGAGAACATACCTTTCTTCATCTCTCCGCCGTACCAGGTGTTAACGATAACCTGCTCTTTGCTTGTGATGTTGAACATAACAGCAGTCTCGGAATTCAGACCTAACTCTTTGTAGTTCTCAACTTTTGCCTTGGAAGCGTTGTATACAACGAAATCCGGCTTGAAGTTCTCAAGCTCCTCAGCGGTTGGCTTGATGAACATGTTGGTTACAAAGTGTGCCTGCCAAGCTACCTCAACGATGAAACGGATAGCCATACGGGTATCTTTGTTTGCACCGCAGAATGCATCAACTACGAAAAGTCTCTTGTTGGAGAGCTCTTTGATAGCGATGTCCTTTACTGCATTCCAGGCTTCCTGGGTAGCCGGGTGGTTATCATTCTTATACTCATCGGAGGTCCACCATACAGTGTCCTTGGAGTTCTCGTCTACAACGATGAATTTGTCTTTAGGAGAACGACCTGTATAGATACCGGTCATAACGTTCACTGCACCCAGCTCGCTGACCTGTCCTTTTTCGTAGCCTTCCAGCTCCGGTTTGGTCTCCTCTTCAAATAACATCTCATAAGAAGGATTGTACACAACTTCTGTGGTTCCGGTAATACCGTACTTGCTTAAATCGATTGTTGCCATCTTATTAAACCTCTTTCCTTTCATATTTATATGGTAAACACCTGCGGATAGCAGGCTTTACGATATCTTTTCCGGGATGCTGGAATTTGCCAACTTCCCCTACCATAATTATACATAGTTAACTCATAAAATCAATAAAAAATTGTTAAAATTTTAGCAAATTCTGTTTACAAATGGGAGGGGAAAAGAGGGGGAACCTGCGGTGGGAGGCGTTGACAGTGCAGAAGGGATTCGGTATAATCCAAAAGAGTTCAAAACAGGAGTTTATCGGCAGAGATATGAAGTTCCATGGAAAAGAGAGGCCGCGGCAGACAGCCGTGGCTTTTGCACTGTAATATAGAAAGAAGTGGGTTTTAATTATGAGGTATCAGATCAGACATGCACGCGTACAGTTCGGTGGGGACGTGATCCTGCGGGACGTCAATTTTGAGGTACACGACAGGGAAAAAATTGCAATTGTGGGGCGCAACGGCTGTGGAAAGACAACCCTGCTAAGACTGATTGCCGGGGATATAGAGATGAGCAACTTAGACAGTGACGAGGAGTGCGGCATCACGATGGCGGGCAGACAGGAGATCGGTTTCCTGCGGCAGGTCAACTTTGTGGACGCGGAGGTAACCGTGGAGGACGAATTAAAAAAAGTTTTTGTACCGGTGTTTACCTGTGAGGAGCGCATGAAAGAGCTGGAGGAGCAGATGAAGACGGCGGCAGAGACAAAGGAGACTGCGCCGGATGGGGCGCTCCTGCGCGAGTATGACAGATTGCAGAAGCAGATGGAGGCGATGCGGGGATATTCCTGGCGCAGGGATATGGAGACGATGTTCCAGCGGTTTGGATTTGCACTGGAGGATCTGCGGCGTCCGATCGGCAGTTTTTCCGGAGGGCAGCAGACGAAAGTGGCGTTTATAAAGCTGCTTCTGACGCGCCCGGATATCATGCTGCTCGACGAGCCGACGAACCATCTGGATCTGCCGACAATCGAGTGGCTGGAAAATTATCTGAAAGGCTATGACAAAGCGGTCGTGATCGTGTCGCATGACCGGATGTTTCTGGACAAGGTGGCGGATGTGACCTATGAGATCGAGTATCACGAGATGAAGCGCTATCCGGGAAACTACACGTATTTCATGCAGCGCAAGCAGGAGGATCTCATCAAGCAGGAGAAGGATTACGAGGAACAGCAGAAAGAGATCAAACGGCTGACGGACTGGATTGAAAAGTGGAAGAACACACCGACCAAGGTGGCGGCGACGCGCTCAAAACGCATGGCGATCGAGCACATGGTGAAGATTGAGAAGCCGAGACGCTTTGATACGCGCGCATTTCACGGGCGGTATACGCCGCGTATCGAGAGCTACACCAATGTGATTCAGGCAAAAGACCTCTCCATCGGCTATGATGCACCGCTGGCAGAGGTGTCCTTTTTGCTGCAGAAAAAGGAGCGTCTGGCGATCATCGGGGAGAATGGCAAGGGAAAATCTACATTATTAAAGACACTGATCGGAGAACTGCCGGCACTTGGCGGCAGCTTCAAATTCGGGCAGAACGTGGAGTGGGGGTATTTTGACCAGCAGAAAGCGGTGATGGAGCAGGCACCGCCCCAGCAGACCGTGCTTGAGAATTTCTGGGCAGCGTATCCGGGGTACCTGCGCGAGGAGGTGCGCAGCGCGCTCGGCGGCTTTTTATTTTCCGGGGAGGATGTGGAGAAAAAAATGGGGCAGCTCTCCGGTGGGGAGAAGGTGCGTCTCGCACTGTGCAAAATGCTTCAGACCAGACCGAATCTTCTGATCCTGGATGAGCCGACGAACCATATGGACATCATCGGAAAAGAAGCGTTAGAGCAGATGCTGCGCGAGTACGAGGGGACGGTGCTGTTCGTGTCGCACGACCGCTATTTTATCAGCAGGATCACCACGGGCATTCTGGAATTTTCCGGGGACGCCGTGAGGCAGTATGCGATGAATTATGAGGAATACCTCGCAGAGAAGCAGAAGTGTGCAGGCGGCGTGGCAGCGAATGCGGGAAGCGCCGCAGGGCGGAACGCGGGAGGCACCGCAGAACGGAACGCGGGCAGCAAAGGAACAGGCGGCGTGGCAGCGGAAGCGGGAAATGCCGCAGGACGGAACATGGGAAGTGCCGCAGGACAGGGAGCCCATGTGAGAGGGGCGGCGGATACCGGCAGTGTTCCGACGCTCTCGGATGTTTTTGACAAGAAGACCTATTACAATCCGGGCAAGGTGCGCTCCCGGCTGCAGCGCCAGAAGGAAAAGTATGAGCGGATGCTTGCGGAGAGCGAGGAGAAGCTGGCGGAGCTTCAGATGCAGATGTTAGATCCGGCGCTTGCGAGTGATTATCCGAAGCTGATGGAACTGCAGAGCGCTGTGGATGCGGAGGAAGCCAACCAGGACAGTCTGCTGGAGCGGATGCTTGAGACGGAGACAGAACTGGCGGAGTACGAAGAAACATAGGAGATGAATGCAGTGTGTCTGAATACAAAGACAGCAGGGAGAAACGGGTTACGCTTCTTTTTCCATCCGCTTTAATTCCGGCAGCACTGTAGACAACATTGTTATAAAGCATAGACTTCCACCGATGACGTTTGATACCGGTTCTGCGGCAAAGACACCGTCTGTTCCCATGCCGAAAGCATAAGGAAGAAGATAGGTCAGCGGCACGACGATGAACACTTTGCGCAGCAGGGAGAAAAAGATGGCGTGCTTTTTCTTATTCAGGGATTTGAAGACGGTCTGTCCGATGTACTGCAGATCCATGAAAATAAATGCGGCAAAGTAAAGCTTTAATGAGGGAATGGCGTCAGCAACCAGTGCGGCATCCGAACTGAAAATGCCGATCAGCGCCCGCGGGGCAAGGATGATGCTGCTCCACATGACGGCGGTATAGAGCAGAATCAGGAGGGCGAGGGTCAGGATCGCTTTTCGCACGCGGTCCGGCCGTCTTGCACCGTAATTGTAACTTAAGATCGGCGAGGTTCCCTCATTGATCGCGTAGATCGGTGTTTCCACCATCTGCCGGACGCTTGAGATGATGGTCATGACGGAGATGTAGACATCGCCGCCGGTTGCACCGAGGACATTGTTGCAGAAAATGGATACCAGACTGTTCGTGAGCTGCATGATAAATCCGGCGGTGCCGAGGCTTATAATGTTTTTTGCTTCGACCAGACTGGATTTCCACTCAGCCGGGCGCAGCAGCCGCACCTTATATTCCGCGCGCCGGTGTAGAAAGCGGATCACATAGAGCGCGGACAGCGTCTGGGAGAGAACGGTGGCAAGTGCGGCACCGGTGATTCCCAGATGAAAGACAAAAATAAAAAGCGGATCTAAGAGAAAATTGGTCACGGCACCGATGGCAACCGAGAGCATGCCGGCGACGGAGTACCCCTGCGCGTTGATAAAGGGGTTCATACCGGTGGCAATCATGGACGGCAGCGTGCCGAGCAGATAGATCATCAGGTAAGGATAGGCGTATGGCAGGGCGGCATCCGAGGCGCCGAACAGCTTAAGAATTGGCGCTGCAAACAGCAGGCCGGCTGCCATCAGCACCAGAGCGCCGGCGCACAGCATGGTAAATGAGGTATTCATGATCTGACCGGCTTTTTTGGTATCTCCGCCGCCGCGGCTGATTGAGAAAAGCGGGGCGCCGCCGCTGCCGAAAAGATTGCTGAAGGCGGTGATGATGACAATGATTGGAAAACAGAGTCCGACGGCGCCGAGCGCTGTGGTGCCGACATCCGGGATGCGGGCAATATAGATCCGGTCTACAATATTGTAGAGCAGGCTTAAGAGCTGTGCGACCAGCATGGGAAGGGCGGCTCCTAAAATATTTCCGGTGATGGTTCCATGTTCAAAATCGATTCGTTTCATATGATAAACTTCCTTTATGTATCTGCGCGGATTTGTTGTTGCTTTACGCTGCAATCCAGTATACCATGATTTAGAACAGATGAAAAATATTGTTTGGATGAGAACTGATCAGACGGGAAGAGAGTGGAAACGGAGGATGGGACGGGGACCGGAAAAGTTACCGTGTACCCGGTGTTTTCCGGAATTGAACTATACTACAATGACATGCACATGGCGTACTGCAACAAGGAGCAGAAGACTGTGTATGGGACTGCCCTGTTTTCTTACTAATAAAAATAGAAAAACAGGGCAGTTTTTTGTGGAGGGAAAGGAGAGAGAGATGGATGTGGAGATAAAAAAGTGAATGCGATTGTGGCTCGCATGGAAGAAAGGATAACAGACACAAGTTTAATTGTGGAAAACAGGAACACCTGTGATGACAATTCTCCGACGGTACCGCTGACGGAGAAGCAGATTGCAGAATTACGTGCGTGTGCAGCAAAGTAGGTTCTGATGTGTCCAGGAGTGCGTTCTTTCTTTTTGCGTAGGAGTGTGCTATACTCGGTGACAAATGAGGTTTGATGAGAGGCTTGCTGCGCAAAAGCGGGAGAGGAGCAACATGTTATATTACCGGGAGATCAGTTTAAAAGATCAAAGAAAATGTCTTTTGAAAAATGCGGAACGGGCGGATGCAGAGGCGTTTCTGCACTATTTTACACAGGCACACGCGGAGACGGATTTTCTGACAACGTATGCGGACGAAGGGACGCACTCGGTGGAGGACATGGAAGAACGGCTTGCCGCGCAAAAGGCGAGCCGCACGGAGATTGAGATCTGTGCATTTGTGGACGGCATCCTCGTGGGATCGGCGGGAAACCATGCGCTTAGTACGCGCGAGAAGCTAAGGCACCGCGCGGATTTCGGCATCAGTATCCTGCGGGAATACTGGGGACAGGGAATCGGCGCGGCGCTGACCGGCGCCTGCATTGACTGCGCGAAAGAAGCCGGATTCCGGCAGCTGGAACTTGAGGTGGTCGGTGACAATGAGAACGCAGTGAGACTGTATAAGAAGTACGGGTTTGTGGAATACGGAAGAAATCCGCGGGGATTTCTGACCCGCGACGGCAGATGGCAGGAACTCGTGCTGATGCGGTTGGAGCTGGAAGATGCGGGTGCGCGGGAAAATGATGCGGGGAATGGAGAGAGCGATGTTTTTTAAGGAAGATACGACGTTTAATGATATTCGGGATAAATCGCTGCAGCAGTGGCTGGATGAGATGGAGCAGCATGAGGACGTGGCGGTCCGGGGCGGTGTGAAGCTGACAAGAGAGTATGTGCAGTATCTGAAGGATGAGATCGGAAGACTCCGGCATGAGAATGAAGTGAAGAATGCATATCTGAAAAAGCTGCGGGAGAAGAAGTAGGGAATTACGGGCAAAAGCGAGAAAATAATAATCAGGTATCAGGAAAAAGAAGGTCAAAGTAATGAAATATCAGTCGGTTGCCATTCTTGGCGCAGGAGCAGTGGGTTCTTATGTCATGTGGGGGCTTGCAAAAAAGAAAGAGATTGATCTGTGCGTAGTCGCATCGGGAGAGCGGAAGGCGCGCTATGAGAGGGATGGCTTTGTCATTAACGGGCAGGTGTATCACCCTGTGGTAAGGACGCCGGAGGAGGCTGCAGGTGTCGATCTTTTAATCGTTGCCACCAAGTATCAGGCGCTTCGCCCGGCGCTCGGCGATATTCAGACTGTGGCAGGCGGACACGCGACAGTGATGAGCCTGATGAACGGTGTGGACAGCGAGGAGATCATCGGAGAGGTCATTGATCCGGTCCAAATTGTCCATTCACTGATCAAGGTTGCCTCGGAGCGAAAGGGCAATCAGGTGGTTTTTGATCCGGAGACGACTATCGGTATTGTATATGGAGAGGCGGATCTTAGCAGAGGCACCGGATGCATTGAGGCGCTGAATGATCTTTTCGCGGATACAGGGCTGCACTACCGTGCGACGGACGTTATCCTCACGGAGAACTGGAGCAAATTCCGGCTCAACGTGCCGAACAACCAGGCACAGGCGATGGTGGGCTGCGGGGTGGGCACCTACCGTGACAGTGAGCATGTGGCATTTTTGCGGGACCGGCTGCGGGAAGAGGTGGACCGGATCGCGGAGAAAAAGGGGATCGATTTTGACAAGGCTGATACCTCATCCACCTTCGGCAGTAAGGTGCGGGATCGGGCGCGCTATTCCACGCTGCAGGATCTGGATGCGGGGCGGCACACGGAAGTGGACATGTTCGCCGGCGCGGTGGTGCGCATGGGGCGTGAACTGGGAATTCCGGCACCGTACAATGAGTTTACCTACCATATGATAAAGGCGCTGGAGGAGAAAAACGACGGGAAGTTCGATTATGAGTAGGGGATGGGGAAAATAGGATAAGAAGAATGACGGGAAGTCCAATGGGAAATGATCGGATTTCCCGTTTTTTATTTTATAGGAAAATGCGCCCTATGAAGTAAAAGGCTCCGCGGGGATCGCACTGTGGCGATGACAAAGGATGTCGCAAGAGGCAGGAGCGATCCGCCGCAAGAAAGGAATCCTGAAAGAGAACATGCCTTTTGTCTGGTAATGGAAGAGACGATGCAGGGGATATTTTAGGGCAGTGGCAGAAGGGGCGATTCTTGGGACTTTTTGCGAGATGCCGACGGAATATGATAATTTTCGACAAATGCGGTATGACAAAATTTTTTATTATTATGAAAGAGAAGGCGGCATATATGGAGAAAATGGATAAGGCGATGGAGGGCGTTTTGGAATATTTGAAACGTAAGGGAAAACTTACAGAACTGGAGAATGATATTCTTCTTGCAACGCAAATCTGTCAATCAAGCCCATTCGATAGCCAGGCGGCTAAGAAAAAAATAATGGAGTTTAATGCAAAATATAGGGAAGTATGCAGTTCTATTCTTGTAACTCCGGGAATCAAGTCAAAACCATTGTTTGACATGAAAGATGAGGAAGTCTGGGAAAGCCTTTGGATACAAGTGGAAGCATTGTGTGGAAGGGAACTGGGGGAGATTGAGAGGGGATGGATGAAAGAAAAGAATAAAGATAATGTTGAAAATTATACTTGTAAACAGAACGATGGTTGGGGTAGAATGGAAGAGAGGAGGAAAAGAGATATAAAAGATCGATTATAAATTATGAAGAAAATTTTCATATTGGTGATAGAAAGAGTGCTTGAGACAATTGCAGCGGCTGCTGAATTTCTGGATTCCAAAGATTTCGACTTGGATGATTTGGTATATGCAAAGGATTTTGCAAAACTCTCCTTATTGCAGACAGCTGCTAATGCGGTATCAGAATCCAAAGAAATCAAGAAATAGTTTATGACATGAAGCATACGAAGATTTGAAATCTGGAAGAGCTATTGATAACAATGGATTTAGAAGCAAGAAAGGTAATTTCCATCCTGATCAGCCAACATATAAGGAGAATAATGAATTCCTGGAGATGTTAAAAATGGAAGGGATAAGATTCGTGGCTGATGTGACAGGTGCTTTAACATTTTCAATTGCATTACCAACATTAAAGCGTTTTACTGATGAAAAGATATATCCGTATTTTTCTGAAAAATGGGACACGTGGAGAAATCAAAAAAGAGGAGTAGTTTGTGCTTCGAAGATTTTGGACAAGTCGGATATCAGCCAAGAAGAAAAATCAGAAAAAGACAAGGTTATCAATTTGGAAGAGTATCGTAAAAGAGCATAATGTTGTGGTTTTATTAGACGCTGGGTATTTATAATATTAGTTGTCAGCGTAACATCAATAAATTTTCATTTTACAGTAGATAAAGAGGGAAAAGAATGTTATTATTTTCAACTATCCTTGAAATTGACAAAAAACTGACAAAAGATGATTTTATAAATTTAGTGATTGAATGGAATCAGAAAGGTCATCCAGAAAGTGTTATATCAGGCATTGAGTGGAATGGTGAAAGAAATGTTCGCTATGAAGATGAGAATAAATGCTTAGAAATTCAAGAATACAGAAATAAAAATATAATTGCAGTTCGTTTTGAAAAGAGAGAGTCAGACGGAGCTGTATGGGATACAGATTATATTATGAATTTTTCAGAAATGAAAATGGCAGTAAGACTGGATCGTAGTTATATTGAAGAGGCATTAAATGTTGATACAAAATTCTTTACGCCGTTTTTTATTTCTATGTTAATTGATCGAGGCTATATTCTGAAAGACGGTAATCTTGAAGTGCGGCGTACACCTTTAATCGTTGATGAAGAAAATCTTGATTTGATAGTTAACGTTACAAATGGAAGTGCAAGATATAAATTACCAGTTGTAATTATCACGAAAACTTTTTATGACGAAGACCCGGTGGATATTAATAAACTAGCAAAGGAATTAAAGGGCGTAGCTCATGTTTTAGTGCAAAAGACAAATTGCACGAACCCTAGATTGAAAGAATTATGTGATGGTAACAACGAATATTATGGTGCTATTGGAATATATCATCCGAATCCTGCAATCGGGCATAGAAGGTATCTGTACAGAATGTCCGAGGGTATTGATCGTATTCTTTCTGATAAAGTAACGAGAACAGTTATGCAGTATAGTAATTCTCAGATGGTAGGATCGCTGTATACGTGGTTTGGAGTAAATAATGCAATACTGCAGGACAGGTTAGCCTGTAAACGTGAAGAAAATGTAGAAGCAGAAGCTGGAGGAAGGAAGGCTCTTTATGAATTACTTACTCTCAAGTCGGATTTGGATCAGACGAAGGAAAGTATGCGTCAGCAGGCTTTAAAAGAGGCAAAAGCAGAAGCGGATAGAATCTTGGATGACTTTGAAGGAGATATGCAGAAGAAAGATTCTGAAATTGAAAGACTAACCGCTGAACTTCAAAAGAAAGAATATGAAATAAGCTGGTTAAGAGCTAAATTGGACTCTATGACAGATGTTCCTGTTTTAATTGCTGGGGATGAGGATGATTTTTATCCTGGAGAGGTAAAGGACTTCGTATTGTCTGCCGTGAAAAAAGAACTGTCTGCCACAGAGACAAGAACAAGAAGATACGATGTATTGGCGGATATTTTGAATGCTAATAACTATGAAGCAATAGGTGAACAAAGAGCAGAAGAGGCAAAGCGTTTACTCAGTAACTATAGTGGAATGACACCAAAATTAAAGAAAGGATTAGAAGATATTGGTTTTATTTTTGATCAGTCAGATCATCAGAAAGTAAAATATTACGGTGATGATCGGTATACGATCATTTATGCCAGCACCCCAAGCGATAAAGGACACGGTGGAAAGAATAATGCAAGAACCACCATGAAGAAGGCATTTTAATGATATTGAAAGAATACTGAGGCTGTCGCAAAATCATCAAAATAGATGATTAAACGGCAGCCTCTGCCGTTATGGTAAAACGTTACTCCAACTCACAAAAAGTTGAAGTGATTTTATATCGGACCGCAGGATTATTTGGCAGTTACTTTTGAATGAAAAGCCTAATCCCCCAGCTATGCTGGGGAGAATGGAATAGTTGGAAACGGTGAGGATAAA